>Ga0181523_10001819_pt1 | contig 21992 bp, 13 predicted proteins | sample PEATcosm2014_Bin_43_FD_119752 | JGI IMG/M metagenome (GOLD analysis project Ga0181523, IMG submission 119752) | Peatland microbial communities from MTU Mesocosm Facility, Houghton, MI, USA - PEATcosm2014_Bin05_30_metaG | ecosystem: Environmental > Terrestrial > Soil > Wetlands > Peat | place... | reverse complement strand
TCGTATCCTTGCCTTGGAGGGCTGTATCGAGTGAAGTCATTTCCTTGCTCCTTTGCCGAGAAGTTTGGAAAAGGCCCGTTCTCATTCAACGGGTCTCGCTTTTGCAGTCCTCCATAGTATCTTTCGGTCTCGCCGGAGGGCCGCAGCCGACCGAGATCGTGTGGAAACGCGCTGAGTTTTGCTTGGCCGGTTCCAGTTTGCGGCACGATTGTGCGGTACGAAGACGCGGTGGGCGAAGCCCAGCGATACCGGATGACTATGGTAACTGTTGGAAAAAAGAGCCTTCAGGCATGCTTCCCTCCGAGCCCTTGCTCAAACACCACCAACTCGGAGAACCAGCATGTTGACCATAAACGATCTGCACCGGCAGCAGGAGCTTTCATCCTCTGGCATGCGCAAAGTCGGCGGCGCAAGCGCTCTGACCGAAGCCGCTGCCGGGGCGCTGGAGGAAATGTCCATTCTCTTCAAACACATGGGCTGCTACCAAGCACAAGACAGCGTGCTGCAAACCGCTGGGCAAGTTCTTGCACGCGGCCTGTGAGGTCAAAGCCAGACGGATATGAAGGCGCCGATCCTCCGGCGCCCTTCAGAGGGCTGGCCGCGCTAAGGTCTTCAGCCCTGAGCGCACTTTCTTTCTGGTCTTGTGGTTTTTCGGTAACGAAGCGGGTAGATGTCTCCAGCCCCGCCTTCTTTCAAAACAGGAACCAGGCAGGGCTCGCGAACTTCCCCTTATGGCCGGAAGCGCCGACCATCGTTAATTTTCACCACCCGCCTCCGGCTCCCGCTGCAGGTATGCGCCGCCATTCCTGGGCGTGCCGATGTGCGACCGGAAGAAAGAAGGGCCGGACTCGCCCGACCCGAGAACACCGGCAGCATTTCAACCGGCTCGGTTCCCGCGGGGCGATTTAGGGGCGTCTCTGATTGCCTCACGGACTGGTGTACGTGCCTCCTGTCCAACCCCAGTCGTTGATTTGCGTTTCCGAGCTGCCACCGCTGACGGTGCTGCCATATCCGATGACATATCCGCCGGCTGTGTTTAGCCGGCCACCGTTGACGCTGCTGTACGGACCGGCGGCGTAATTTGTGGTGCCACCAGTGACGCTGCTCCACTGCCCGCTTGCCGTGTTTTCTCCTCCACCGCTGACGCTGCTGTCATCGTTGCTGGCCCTGTTAGCGTGGCCACCGCTGACACTACTGAAATTCCCGCTCGCTATGTTGAAGTCACCACCGCTGACGCTGCTGAAATTTCCGTTTGCCGTGTTGAAGTCACCACCGCTGGTGCTGCTAAGAGGACCGCTAGCCGTGTTGTTGATGCCACCGCTGACATTTGCGAATTCCCCGTTGATTACGTTTAAGGCCCCTGTGACCATCCCCCCGTAGCTCGTGTAGCTCTGACCAAACCCGATCACGAGGTTGTGCGAACCGGTGTGCTGATTGCTTCCCCAGGTCGATCCCGCGCTTTGACAGGCGGTTTGGTTTGCAAATTGCCCATTTGAGCACGCGTTCAATGCAGAGTACGAGTTACCAGCGATATTTATGGTCCCGTTCGGTTCGTCGTAACCGATGATGAGATTTCCGACTCCGTTGATCGTCTGCGTGCCGCCGGTGCCATTCGTGATCTGGACGTTTACGCCAGTAAATAGTGCGGTCTGTCGGTCCAGTCCCAGTGCCAGCTTGCCATCCAGCGCAAGCACCGAGTTACTACTGATCCGGTTGACCATCCGCGTCAGCGTGGCGACCTGCTGCTGCAATTCCGCGACTTCCTGTCGCAATGCCGCTCCGTCATCGCGATCTCTGCCGGGGTCAGCAACAGAGGGCAGCGCTACGGAAGCGAGCAAAATTAAACAATAAGCATGATTTGTAACCTTCATGGCACCCCCGTTTTCTCTCGCGTCGCAAATAGCCCCAAAGCTGTTATCGCGCAGCAGCACAGAAGCGCGATTCCACAGTGTCGCCTGTTCTTTTTAGCGTGGGTTCGAAGGTGAATCGAGAAAAGATGAGCCTTACGGAGGCATGGGAAAGGGCTCCAACTCTGCATTTGCAGCAGCGTTGGCCGCGTCACTCGTCATCTGCCCCAGGTTCCCGCTGCCAATATGCGCAGCCGTTCTTCGGCGTGCCGATCACCTGAATCCCTTGCCGCTCGCAGAGAACGTGCGATGCCATAAACCGTCCCTGGAAGTAGGCACAGGTAAAGCAGCCGAGCGACCGTGCTGGCGTCATCGGCTGGTGCGGGGTGAAATACTGGCCCGGCATGAAGGTGAGCTGAGTGCCCCACGCCAGAAGACGACATGGAGGCAATTACAACTTTGCGCTCGGCCTTACTTACTTCCTTTGCCCGAATTGGAAGGCCAACCGCCGAACGAAGAAGAGGCGCATGCGCAAATGTGACAGCCGAGCTGCAGGCTCAACAGCGCGATATGGCACAACCAGAGGGCAGATTTACGGTAAGCCTACGGTGGTCCACATCTAGCCAGGGCGGGAGGGTTGGTCCGCGAATCGGCATTCGGCGACCCTTCAGGGGTTCAGGAACGGCCGTTGTTTGTACCACTGACACGTTGTCGATCTCCGGATAGTTCCCCCACGCGGATGGAACCGACGGATTTGTGAAGGTAACGGTCGTTGACGAATTGTTGGCCGTGAAGTCCAGCATCTGTGTCACGTAGCCCGCACTGCTAGATTTAAAAGTCGCGCTTGCCGGACCGACGCTCACATTCAGAACTGATATGCATGGGCATGGGGTACGCCCGAGGCCCGGTCCGCCAGAAACCGTGTACGCCATCATATCGAACGACAACTCGTAACTGGCGCCCACGACCGTTGTAAAGGTCTGGCTGATCCAGTCACCTGGTACCTCGATCTGAACCGCCTGCAGGCCCTGGGACACAGGGTTATATAGGTGGTTGAATAGGACCGTCCCTTTATAGCTCGAGAATGATTTCCATCCCGTTAACTGGGTCCCGGTGAGATGAACATAGTGGAGGGAATCGTCGACAAATGTTGGATCCTCGAATCCGCCATTGACCAGAAGGTTCGGGTCTGCGAGAGCCGACGCACTAGATAGCGATGCCAGAGTTAATAGCGTGCACTTCCACCGTGCTTCAACCATCGCCACCCCCGCGCAATTAAAGAATGCAGCAGACCACTAACAGGATAATTGCCGTAGGCGTTCGCTTGAACACCCAGCATAAGAAAATCGGCTTTTTATGACCGCAATTGGCTGCAACTACGGTCGTTCATAGATCGTCCGCTGCCGGCTCGCGCTGGCGCAGCTGTTCTTCAAAATGCCGAGAGTCCTCGCGTCTGTCAAGTAGGTAGCAGCACGTAATCCTGTCACTGTAGTTCGTCGATCCTGCGCAATGCACGGGGTAGAGTGCTGCCTAGCCTTTGATGACAACGTAAACCCGCATGCGGTGGCCACGGCTACAGAGCGCAAGTCGGCATCGACTCGTGGCACCGGAAAAAAGGGGAAAAAATCGTGATGCGCAAATTTTTCACGTTCGCTTTACTGATTGCACTTGCAGCTTGCGCGAGCGGCCCTCAGGAATCCACCCCGGCGGCAACAAGTGCGGGATCTACGGCGAAGGCCGAGAGGCCAGACGTCAAGGTCGGCGACCGATGGAAGTTTGCATGTGCAGATGGACGCCAGACGTCCGAGCGCCTTTGGGTGGTTACGTCTGTCGACGCAGCAGGCATCAAGGGCACAGAAAACGGGCAACCGCTAGTGCTGACCCCAGATCTGAACCCCATCGAATCGCCGAGATACACAGACTCAGACTGGAGGGCTCTGAGCTTCCCGCTCGAGGTCGGTAATCAATGGAAAGCCAGGAACAACTTTGTAGACCATACAAATAATGAGGTGCACGGCTCTGAGAACATCAGCGTTAAGGTCGTCAGATACGAGAAAGTGCGGGTGGGAGCAGGTGAATTCGGCGCGTTTAAACTCAATTTCAAGAGCGACTTCAACGTCAGTAACGGTGCTATCGGCATAAATGACAGTACGTACTGGTATGCCCCTGCAGCACGCGCCGTCGTGAAGTTCAACCAGCAGATTTCGTGGCAGGGAGGGAGCTGGCCGGAACTCACTTGCGAACTGGTGGAGTTCCAGCTGCAGCCCTGAAATCGCACCGATTCTTAAAGGTCCCAATCTTACCGGGCAACGTGGCAATCGCGAGGAGACAACATTCGGTAATGCGTCCCTGCGTGCACCCTAGAGCGCGATAGTCGCGATGCGCAAGGGGGCGGGCAAAGATCGAGGTAGATTAAATCGCTAGAGCGTAGGATGACGATTGGTGTGCGTGCGGGTAATCATGTGGGTATTTTTCACCGCGCCGTCAAGAGAAATGTAATAAAATCAAATACTTAGTCTTCCATTAATGGCGTCCCCAAGGGATGTCAACTGCCGCACCAGCGTTAAGTTTCTGTCATGGTGCCCTCAAAATCACCGCTGGATCACCGCTGAAGACACCTTTAATGCTGCAGTGCAATATCATTCCGGCGACCAGAAGGCACTTCGTCCGGCGGAAGACGAATAGCATCTAAGGCAAGGTGTCGAACCGCCGTCCAGGATGTCGTGAGGGCTTGAGGCAAGCGGGTCCAGTTCCCAGCGACGTCATAGGCCTCACATTGGCACAAGACGCAGTGCAATTAGTTGGAGAAGGCGTCCTCACTGTTCATGCCTTCCGTGTCTGATAGAACGGTGCAAATTTCCCAAACAACGGCTCGGATACCTCCGCCTTGCGATAGCTGATTATGACCTCAAAGAACAGACAAGACGCGCGTGTGAAGAATCGCAAATCCCCTGATCTGGGTCGTATCGGCGATTTGCTAGCGCCTCTTACGGATGTTGAATTGTTTTTTGGGCTAGTAGGGCCGACGGGTGCCAATCTCGATCTCGTCTGCCGTGAGATGGCCACGCAACTAAGCCTGCATGGCTATGAGATGGAAATCATTTCTCTCAGCAAATTGATTTCCGGATATTTCGACCAACCGGATCGCGCGGAAACAGAGTCTGAATACGAGCGGATCGACCGGTTAATGACACTGGGCACGAGGCTTCGAACAGAAACGCAGTCGCCCAGCATTGTCGCTGCACTTTCGATTGCTGCGATCCGTGATCGACGTCAGTCTGTTTCTGGTGACCCTAACAAGCCGCGGAAAAAGGCCGCGTATGTGCTGCGTTCATTAAAAAGAGCGGAAGAGGTAGAGCTTTTCCGCTCAATTTATGGAAAGGCGTTCAATCTCATATCAGCCTATTCAGCGGTGTCAGAGCGCGTCGATGTATTGGCGCGCAAGATTGCAAGTAGCGAAAAGGTTTCAGCGGATTACGCAAAGCCAAGAGCACTGCAGCTAATAAACAGGGACGCTGATGAAGAAGGAATGGTGTTTGGGCAGAAGGTCCGCGACACATTTCCACTTGCGGACTATTTCGTTACGGTTTCTGACGCTGCAATCCTGCAAACGCAAATCGAACGTCTCATTCGATTGGCCTTCGGCTATCCACACGTAACGCCGACGAAGGATGAGCATGCGATGTTCATCGCGCAGGCCACCGCTTATCGCTCGGCCGACCTTTCGAGACAGGTAGGTGCGTCGATAGTCACGAATGCGGGGGAAATTTTATCCACAGGGTGCAATGATGTCCCTAAGGCCGGTGGTGGTTTATATTGGGTGGACGACGCAAGCCCGAAACGAGATGTCGAACTGGGGCACGACTCGAACACGCGAATAAAGCGCGAAATTGTTGAGGAGTTGATTTCTCGTCTGCGCGATGGACGTTGGCTAAAATCGGGTCTGGCGAAGAAATCTAACAAGGAGTTGTACGAGGACTCTATCTCGCGCCAAAAGGGCGTGCTAAAGGGCACGCAGGTGCTTGATGTAATTGAATTTGGGCGTGCGGTTCACGCTGAAATGGACGCAATCACGCAGGCGGCAAGGCTAGGAATCAAGATGCAAGGAGCGCGTCTGTTTTGTACAACGTTCCCGTGCCATCTATGCGCGCGACACATCGTGGCGAGCGGAATTGTTGAGGTCGTGTACATTGAACCGTACCCAAAAAGTCGAACGGAGGAGCTTTATCCGGACTCTATCGATGTTCAAGGAGAATCGACTAGCTTGGTGCGTGGACACGACCACGTTCAAATGACGGGGAGAGTTCTATTTCGTCCGTTTGTTGGCGTTTCGCCGCGCCGCTATATGGACTTCTTCGAGATGATCCCGGATTCTCGGAAAGACAGCCGAGGGGACGCGGTTCAACCAAAACCATCTGAAAAAAATCCCAGAGTAAAGCGTTTCGTTTTATCATATTTGGATATGGAGACCTCGATCCTTTCGAGGCTTTCTTGAAATTGAGGGAGCGCAATGGCAGACACGGCGAAATCGTCGATCTTCGAACAAATCGAGTTGGCAAAAACAGCGGTTGCAGGTTGGGATGCGTGGAGAAGAGAGTCGGCGCATTTTGGTACAGCAGTCGGGCAATCACTCCCGACACGAGATTCAAATAAATCCGCCGACTCTGAAGCGGTCACATCACCGAGCAATACAAAGGCAAAAATCGATTGAAGGCTCTGGAATGCATGCGTCGCATACTTCTTGACTCCGTCGAATGCCATCGACCTTCACCCGGGTGTTGCGGTTTACTGCAACGATCTTGAGACCATCTTCTCATTGATTTAAAAAGGAGCGCTAACCCACTATTTTCGGGCGCACCCTGGCTTTTCTTTGCAGGAAATCGTGCGATTAATGCCTTGCGCCATCCCGCCCGATCACGCTGCTATTCCGGTATTCGGCACAGGCCGTCCTGCAATTGATTGCAGTTGCACACGCGCTTTATTGCGACCAGCGATGACGACACCTGTTAGGTTATGTGGCTCGGGCGATCTCGGTACACCTCTCTCAGCCCTTCCATTGACACGGTTCGCAGTCAGGCCTTCCACGCATCTGCTGCCAGTGGTAGCTCGTTAAGCTCAGCACGCGCCTCGCGCCAAGTGGGGTAATGCTCCCCAAGCATTTCGACGAAGCGATCGCTATGGCGCGGCTCCAGCAAGTGAAGCATTTCGTGCACGACAACGTACTCCAGCAAATCCTTCGGCTTCCTGACCAACTCCGTGTTTAGGCGAATGTGTCCCAACCGGTGATTACAGCCACCCCATTTCGTTTTCATGCGCTGGAGGAAGTAGCCGGTCACCTCCACACCCAGGTTCAGCTCCCATTTGCGGATCAGGATGGGCAGCGCGTCGTGCAGCAGCGATTTGTGCCACGCATGCATGACTGCCTGCCGTTTCGCCCTGCCGCTGCCTGGGCGGACGGTGAGCGTGATCCTGCGGTGGCTGAGTCGCACGGAGGGCTTTGCTTCTTCCTCTCTGACTGTAAGCAGGTAGCGCAGTCCCCAGAGGTAATGGCTTTCGCGCTCAACGAACTGGCGCGGGGTCTCCCTCGCCTGCCCACGCAGCTTGGCCTGCTGGTCGCGTATCCAGCCCAGTTTAGACACCGCATAGGCGCGCGCAACCTCCGAGCGCGTGGCCAGCGGGGCGGCCATTGTGACGCGTCCGCTCGGTGGATGCACAGACAGATGGACGTGCTTGATGTCCTTGCGCGTCACCGAGATGGCAATCTCGCCCAGCTGGATCGTTTCGCTCATCCGTACCCCGGCTGGTTCTTGATGAGTTCGAAGAGCGCGAGCGTGGCCTCGCGGTTGCGGTCAAGCAGCGGGAACAGCGCGTTCAAAACCTGCGCCTCACGTGCCTGGTCGCCCTTCCAGCCCGCGGGCGCCCGCTCGCGCATCACACGGTCGATCTCCAAAGCCAACCTGACAAGTGAGTCGCCGTAGTCGGCGCGTGGCTCAGCCACCTCGGCAACCTCGGCGCGCCCAGCCGCGAGGATCCGCGGCAAGTTATTGTAGATGACGGTGGCCTCACGCTTGCCGTGCAGCACCGCAGGTACGCCAGCCTCTGGCTGCTTCGCCGCGAGCCGCTTCACCAGTGCCTCGGCCTTCCGCAGGAACTCCTCGTACGCAGCTGTGTCGGCCAGGCTTTGACCGATGAGGTCGTCGAGCAGCTTTGACATTTGGTCGTAGAAGCGCGGGTCGGTGAGCTGGTCGCGAATGATGGTCTTGCGGACGTTGTTGATGATTCCTTCGGCGATGGCATTGCGCGAGAGCTTGCCTTTCTCGTTGAGCTTGCGGGCGATCGCGTCGTGGATACCGGTCTCGACTATGAGCTCGGTTAGTGACATGTCCGCCAGCTCACCAAGGACGGCCGCCGGATCGGCCTGGATGTACGTGTTGAGGAGGTGGCGCATGTCGGCCTCGTAGGGCTTAATGTCCAGTTCCTCCCCCGAGTGGCGCTTGATCGCGGCGCGCAGGTCGCTATAAGACTCGACCTCATTCCGCAAGGCGGCCGCTTCGGCGTCGGAATAGCCCGCCGCGGCAAGGTCCTGGGCGATCGCGGCGAAGGCTCGGACGAAAGTCGCCGTCGCCTTGTAGAACTCCACCCGCAGCGGCTCGGTCTCGTTCAGTGCGTTCGGATTGGCGGCGTCCCCGCAAAAGTAGTGCAGGTACTGCTCCACCTCGCGCGGCAAGGGTACCGGCTCGCACAGGTAGCGCAGCGCCTCGTGGGCCTCGTCGTGCTTCCTCTTGCCCTCAACTAGCCAATCCTTGAGGTGCACGTTGTTCTCACCACCGTTGCCCTGGTCTGTATCCAGTTCGTCGGAGCCGTAGACCGCGATCGCCTCCTGCACGTCGCCGAACAACTCCTTGAAGTCCACGATATGTCCGTAGTCTTTGTCTTCACCGTCAAGCCGGTTGGTGCGGCAGATAGCCTGGAACAGGTTGTGGTCGCGCAGCTCGTTGTCGAGGTAGATGTAGGTGCAGCTCGGCGCGTCGAAGCCGGTGAGCAGCTTGCTCACCACGATCAGCAGCTTCAGGTTCGCCGGCTCCTCGATGAAGCGGCGTTTGGCCTCTTCTTCGTACGTCTCCGCCTTCGTCTTGCCAGGTTTCGCGGCAACGTTCTGCAATATCGCCGCGTAGGTGTCGAATTTGTACCGCTCGTCGCTGTTCGGTGGTTCTCGGGAGATGGCGTTGTGGTTCGGTTCGTAGCTGGTGATGATCCCACAGTAGGGACCGAAGCTCGTGTTCTGGAACAGCCTAAAGTAGTGGCAGGCGTCGTAGATCGAAGCCGCCACCAGGATCGCAGTGCCGCGGTCGCTATTGAGCCGCGGTTTCAAGCTAAAGTCTTCGATGATGCTGGCGATGATGCGCTGCTTGCGCTCGCCGGCGCTCATCAGCTCCTCCATCGTCGCCCAGCGCCTGCGCAGCACCGCCTTCTGGAAGTTGTTGAGGCCCCGGGTCTTACGTTCAAACCACGCGTCGATGGCCGCCTGCGACGTCAGCCGCTGCGGCACGTCGCGCGCCTCGTATTTGAGGTCGAGGATGACGCCGTCGGCTACGCCCTGGTGGAACTTGTAGGTGTGGATGTAGGTGCCGAACACGTCGCGCGTCATCACCTTGTCCTTGCGCAAGAGCGGCGTGCCGGTGAAGCCGACGAAGATCGCGCCCTCTAGCCAGCGTTTCATCTGCCGGTTCATGTCGCCGCCCTGAGTGCGGTGGCACTCGTCCACGAATACGTAGAAGCACCCCTGCACGGGCGGCGGCGGACCGTTCAGGTCGGCGGGGTCGAACTTGTGGACCAGCGCGCACAATAGGCGCGGCGTGGCCGCCCCCAGCTTCTGCACGAACGCCGCCCGCGAGGTGATACGCGGCGAGGGCGAATCGGCGCCGATCACCCCGGCATTCCTCATCACCCCCTCGATCTGCTTGTCCAGCTCGTCGCGGTCGGTGACGACGAGGATGCGCGCCTCGGGGTCGTGCTCCAGCAACCACTTTGCGAGCAGCACCATCAGGATGCTCTTGCCGCTGCCCTGGGTGTGCCAGATGACGCCGCCCTCACGTTTGGCGATGCGTTCCTGCGCTGCCTTGAGGCCGAAGTACTGGTGCGGCCGAGGTACTTTCTTGTGCCCTGCATCGAACAGGACGCAGTTGCGGATCAGGTCGAGCAGTCGCGCCTTGCCACACAATTGCGCCAGTGGCCGATCGAGCAGCGCCCCGGGGGCGGAAGTGCCGCCCGTTTCGCCCAGCGATTCATCCTTCCACTCGACGAAGAACTGCTCCGGCGTGCCGGTGGTGCCGTAGCGCAGGCCCTGCGCGTCGCTCCCCGCCAGCACCAGCTGCACGGCGCTGAAGAAGCCCTTGTTGAAGATCTCCTCCTGGTTGGTGATGAGCTGACGCACGCCATCGCCGACCTCTACCGAGCTGCGCTTCAACTCGATCACCACGACGGCGATGCCGTTGAGATAGAGCACGATGTCCGGCCGCCGCTCATGGCCGCCCTTGAGCGTCACCTCCTCGGCGAGCGCGAAGTCGTTCCGCTCGGGGTGCTCCCAGTCGATCAGGTGCACCGTCTCGTGCGCCTGGCCTGCCGCGATCTGCACCGGCACTCCGTAGCGCAGGAGCTGGTAGGTGCGCAGGTTGGCCTGGTAGAGCGTGATGCCCGTCGAGTCAGCAGCGGTCTCCAGCTTCTGCAGGGCGGCGGAGATGTGGGCTGGCGTGTAGCCGCGGGCCATCAGGTTGTCGCGCAACAGCGCCGTCTCGATCGCGCGGTTGTTCTCCCGCTTGTTCCACTCGCCGAGGTAGCGATAGCCGAGGTTGGCGGGACGCCCTGGGGCCGTGAACAGGGAAGTGACGCGGTTCTGCGTCTTGCGCTCTGAGCGGGGCCGTTCAGGCATCGGTGGTTCCTGCGGGAACGAGCCGCGTCTTGCCGGTCAGCAGCTCCTGCATCATCGCCTGCTTGAGGTCGCGGGTCTTGTCGCGGCGCTTTACCAATGTCGACAGTTCGGCGTCCATGTCCGACAGGACGGCGGCGATGGCGGCTTGCTCAGCCTGCGATGCAGGCAAACGGCACGGAATCGTCTTGAGGTCAGCGTGCTTGATACTCTTGAAGGTGCTACCGGTAACGCCTTGGCCCAGTGCGTCCTTCACTGACTTATTGGTCAGCAGATAGAACAACATGAGCGGCACGACCTGTTCCTTGTCAGGACGAAGTGTGAAGACAGACTCGTTGATATTCCAGTTCTTGGGAGTCTCGGTAATGAGGTACGCGTCGCCTACTCTTCCGATGCTGGCAAAAAGTACGTCATCCTTTTTGAGGTCTGCTCGTTCGTTGATTCGTCGCCAAGCGGCCTCATCTATGAGGTCACACTCTTCGTCAAGGCGGAGCATACCTTCGCCGAAGTTCTTGATTGTGACGTAGAAAAACGAACCGCCAGCGTTGAGGCGAAAGTTTTGCCTCGGATTCAGACCGGTCGAAATCCGCGTTACGATCTGTCCAAGGGTGGCATCCCGCCACTCACCGTTAAAGCCGGGGAGGCGGGTCTGGCCGGTCAGGAGCTGCTGCATGGCGGCCTGTTTGAGGTCGCGCTTTTTGGCGATGAGCCGATCCAGCCCGACCTGCAGCGCATCGACATCGCCGAGCGCCATCGCGATGGCGCGTTGCTCAGCCAGCGTGCTAGGGACCGGCAGTTCGAACTGGCGAAGAGCTGCAATGGAGAACTCCAATCTGGTCGTCCCGACAGCCGCTCTCGAAATTCGCTCTTGCGTTGTTCTCGCCTGAAGTTGTTGGGCAATATACTCGGCGCAGTGTTCTTCGTTAGGCCGCATTCTCGCGAGGTCGCGGCTGATATTGCCTTCGAATCCCTCGGGGACAATGCCCACACGCCCAATCGTGCCTTTGATCGATATGAGAACATCGCCACCTCGGACCCGGCTTCTCGCATATGGCTGCTCAAGCGCGGTCGATGTTCGATGGAGGGGGGAGTTACCGATGTCCTTCAAATACTTTATCGCCACAATCGGAATGCCGTCGTGCGTGTCCTGCCCGACCTGAACAACCCCGTAGCAGATCGGTGAATTTGCCTCCACGAGGTCGGTGGTCACTTCCACATCCCAATCCCCCGGGATGACGCCCACCCCACTCTGTTTGTATCCGGGCTTTAGCTCCATACGGCCCCCATCTTCCTGAGGTGTTCGTCCACGCGAGTGGAGAGCGCGTCAATTTCATCGACGAGTTTGGGCATCGGCGTGGCGTAGCGTTCGGCCAACTGGCGGATGCGGCCGGTGAGGGTCTGGGAAACGCGGTCCAGCTCGCTCTGCACGGAAGCCGCAATCCGCGCCATCCACTTGTCGTCTACCACCAGCGTCTTGATCTCGGCCTCGGTGAGCTTCGGGTACTTGGCGTCGATCTTCTTGTCCAGCTCCTCTTGCGCGGCCTTTGGCTTGGCCTTGGCCTCCGTCTGCTGCTCCAGCAAGGCAGCGTACGCTTCGAGCTCTGCCCGCTCGTCCGCGTAAAGAGGGTCTTTACCGATCTCCTTCAGTCGCGAGTTCACGGCCTTCGCGGCAATCTTCTGCTTGTCGCCCTCGCCCTCGATCACCTCGGCTAGCAACCCTTCCTCGCCGCTGTTTTCCTCGCGCATCTCGTCGAGGTGTTGCTCCAGCGTGGCGAGCCGGTTGTCGAGCGCTTCGATGGCATCGCGTTCGGCAATGAAGTAGCGGGCGACCAGGACTGCTGCGGGAACCAAGTCCGACTTGAAGCGCCGCCGGCCTTTCAGGTAATCGTGCGACTCCGGCCAGGTCAGCTTGTTGTTTTTGTCCTTGACTTGGATGATCTCGCGCGGCTGCGCACCCTTCACCCATCCGTCCGCCGCGATCAGGTAGGCGTCGTCCTGCATGGTCTCGGCCCAGTAGTCCATGAGGTGCTGGTAGACGTCGTAGGCGTCGAGCAGCGGTGCCTGGCGGAACGCGGCCAAAAGATCCTCGGCGATGGACTCGATCAGCGCCTTGGGGTGGCTGTCCTTGCCGAAGTTGGTGAGGCGCGGCGTGGTGGCCTTGCGCCAGTCGGCGAAGCCCTTGGTCGCCTTCTGCTGGAAGGCGGCGAACTCGGCGTGGCCGAGAATGGCGGGCTTAACCTCGGCGAGCGGCAGCGTCAGCCGCGCGTACCCGGGGCGGCCCGCGGACTCGAACAGCACGCCGCGCACGCTGGGGAGCACTGACCAGTACGCGCCGAGCGCGTCGAGATCACGCTCCGGGATCCCGCCACGCAAATGACCGTCGATGTCCTGAAGGTCCTCGGGCTCAGTGCTGTCGATGTAGCGCGGCAGGTTGAGGTTGAAGTCATTTTTCGGGTCGGCAGTCTCGTCCAGCGGCACCGTCCGGGCGTAGCGGGGAACGTCGACCTGCTTGGTGAAGACATCGACGATGCGGTGGATGTCTTGCTCGCGCAGTTGGTTCTTGGGGCCGTCCTTCTTGAAACCCTTGGAGGCGTCGATCATGAAGACCCCTTTGCGGCCGGCGGCGTTCTCCTTGTCGAGCACGAGGATGCAGGCGGGGATGCCGGTGCCATAGAAGAGGTTGGCGGGCAGCCCGATGATGCCCTTAAGGTAGCCAGAGCGGACGAGTTGCTGGCGGATGACGGCCTCGGCGCCGCCTCGGAAGAGGACGCCGTGGGGCAGGATGCAGGCGGCTTTGCCCGCGCTCTTCATCGAGCGGATGATGTGCAGCAGGTAGGCGTAGTCGCCCTGCTTGGCGGGCGGCTCCCCCCAGGCAAAGCGCTGGAACGGGTCTTTAGATGGCGTGAGGCCGGTTGTCCAAGTCTTGTCGGAGAACGGCGGATTGGCGACGACGTAGTCGTAGGTGCGCAACTGTTCGCCGTCCTTGAACTTGGGCGCGGCCAGGGTGTTGCCCGAGACGATGTTGGCCGTCGGGAAGTCGTGCAGGATCATGTTCATGCGGGCCAGGCCCGCGGTGGTTACGTCTTTCTCCTGCCCTTCGAGGGTGATGTGCTTGCCCGCCTGGGCCGCCACTTTCAGCAGCAACGAGCCCGAGCCACAGGTCGGGTCGTAGGCGGTGGTGGACGCTTTCGTATTGTCCGGCGAGATGCCGATCACCCTGGCGATGACGCGGCTGACCTCGGCGGGGGTGTAGAACTGCCCCTTGCTCTTGCCACTTTCGGTGGCGAAGTGCCGCATCAGGTACTCGTAGGCGTCGCCGAGGATGTCGTCGTGCTCGGCGCGGTTCTGCGAGAAGTCGAGCTGGGGCCTGGCGAAGATGTTGACCAGGTTGGTCAGCCGCTCGACCTTGGCCGGCCCTTCGCCGAGCTTGTTGGAATCGTTGAAGTCGGGGAAATCGCTGCGGGCCAACCGCTCATTGGCCTGCACAAGCGGCGCGATGACCTGGGTGTTGATCTTGTCGCCGATGTCGCTCTTGCCGCGGAGGGCGAGCATGTCCTTGAAGCTCGCGCCCTTGGGGATCGTGACCGGCGAGGCGAAGTCGGTGCTGTTGCCGTACTTGTCTGTGATGTACTTGATGAACAACATGAACAGGACGTAGTCCTTGTACTGGCTGGCATCCATGCCTCCCCGGAGTTCGTCGCAGGAGGCCCAGAGAGAAGAATAAAGGTCGGACTTCTTGATGGCCATGGTGCTCTTTGATTTTTTGCTTGTTGCAATTTTCGTTCACCGCCAAGGTTCAGCTTTATTGCTACCGCTTCGTGATTTAACCTTTCCGAGAACAAAATTGGATTATCACCCTTGCGATAATTCTCATCGTGGGATGCTCGACCTGTGGCTCACCTTCGGATCAGTTTGCCCGAATCGGCAGGGCGAATGCAATTGATTGCAATTGCAGGAGGCGGTTACCGGGATTCGGACGTTCAAGGAATGCCCGCCCTATGGGTATCGATAATGGGGTGTTATCGCTAGTTGTGAAATCCGGTCAAGATCGTGTAAGTCTCCGGCCAGGTTGTGTCTTGATAAGCTGACCTTATGCGCCTGTATTACATGACAAGCACCAAGTGGGCCGAGGTCATCCTGAAGGAGCGTCGGCTCAAGCTGTCGAGGTTCTACGAATCAAACGACCCGTTCGAGCTGATGTTGATTGACAACCGCCCGCAGCACACCAGGGCCGTCTCCAAGCGAATCGCCGAGTATTACAACAAGAACATCGGGATGATCTGCTTTGGCGCGAACTGGAGCAGCCCTGTAATGTGGGCACACTACGCCGATAAGCACGCCGGCTTATGCCTTGGCTTTGAGGTTGAGGACGCGCTGCTGACCAAGGTAGCCTACACCGACGAGAAGATCACGGTGCCCTTCGGCAAACACCTGCCACGTTTTGGTCTCTCCGCTGACCTACTAACTAAGCTAGTATCCACGAAGGCGACCGACTGGTCATACGAGCGCGAGTACCGCATTATGGGGCGGCTCCTGACGCAGGACCCTCGGACTGGCCTGTACTACATGGACTTCGGTCCCCAGATCCAGCTTCGCGACGTAATAATCGGGCATCGCTGCGCTTGGACGTTGGCGCACGTGCGCTCGCTGCTAAGTGATGTCGTTGCGTCTGTTCGCATCTGCAAGGCGCGACCGGCATTTGGCAGGTTTGAGATGGTCGAACAGCACAATGTGCGGCCTGTGACCGTGAAGCCTAAGACGAAGCAAACTCGCTGATCTCCGCAGGCTGCTTGGGAGTTTGGCGTCCGCAGGAGCCGTCAACAGCCGCGCCAGTGCTGAATTCCACGGGGATACGCCAAAAATCACCGGCCCAAGGGGTGTCCACCCCTGCACGCCAATAGTGGACTTCGAAGACGATGCCCTCAAAATCACCGGCAGATCACCGGACAAAATGCGGCAGCGCACCACGAATCCGATGTGGAAGGCGGTGCAGCATCACGGCGGACGGGAATCAACCCGCCAACCGGGAAACTGCGCCTGGATTCCGCACCTGAAAGCACGTTCGGCCCATGTTGACGCGAATCACGACACTGCTAACGGCTGCGGCGTAACGTCTCAGTGCCGATAAATTTGGGGAGTGGTGGCCATGCGCCGAACCGATTTGTTGATAGCTGTCGCATTGTTCGTGACGCTAATTTCCTGCGGTGGTGGCGGTGGTGGCGGCGGTAACGGAAGTGGCAGTGGAGGGACAAACTATCCACTATCCGGTCAGGCGCTTAAGGGTCCGTTTGCGTTGGGTTCGCAAGTTTCAGTCAATGAACAAAGCGCGAGCCTTAGCCCCACTGGCAAGGTCTACAACGTCCAGACGACAGACTTCTTGGGCAACTTCGCGGTGCCCTCAGGAGTCGGCACAAACTTAGTCGAAATTATTGGCAACGGTTTTTACATGAACGATCTGACGGGTCAGCTGTCCCCCGCTCCAATCCAGCTCAGAGCAATTGTCGATTTGACCGTTAGCGCGAACCCGACGGTCAATGTATTTACCTCTCTTCAAGAGCAGCGGCTAAAGACATTGATTTCGCAAGGCAATACGTATGCCGCTGCATATGCCCAGTCGCAGACGGAAGTGCTGGCGGCCTTCGGTATCAATTCCTCAAACGTCAATGCGCTATCGACGTTTTTTTCGATGCAATACATAGGAAGTACGGATGCGGATGCCGTACTCGTTGCCAATTCGGTCATTCTTGAGCAAATGGCGACGGACGCCGCGACAGCCAATGGGACGACGCAACCGGCGGAACTTTCCAACCTTATCAACACGCTTGCCTCACAAATTGCAAGTACGGGGAAGATAAGTAGTTCTACCTTCGTCGCAGCACGAAATCTTGCAGAGACAGAAATCAATCTGTCCGCCGTAAGAACCAACGTGGAAACTTACTACACGAAATACGGATTGACGATTGTTGCGCCGAAGTTCGAGGAATGGATTGATAAGAGCGGCGCAGGCATCGTTCCGCAGCGCCTTGTCCCTGTTACCACTCTAGCATTCACTGACGTACATGCTGCCAGTCCGGGGCAATTAATAACCAGCAATGTCTATACCGTTACAGGCGTTCCTGCCGGAACTGATGTGCCCGTCGCCGTAAGTGCTGGTACAACAATCATACAAAATAATGTTGCTCTGCTTGGGCAATATTCAGTGGCAGTAGATGGTGACACCCTTGCGATGCGCGTCACCGCGCCAGGTTATGGGCTATCCAGCACATCGACAATTTCCGTGGGTTCAAGCTCGGCGAGTTGGAATGTGACCAGTATTCCGTTGAGTGGAACCGTCAGCGGATTAACGGGGTCTGGCCTTGTCCTGCAAGACAATGTGGGCGACACCGCGCCCATCTCGCCGGGCAGCACTACCTTCAGCTTTCCCACGGCGATTGCGAATGGGATGAGCTACAGCGTCACCGTAGCGACGCAGCCTAGCTCGCCAGTCGAGATTTGTGTCGTAATGAATGGCTCGGGGATTGTCGGGTCGGCGCCAACCAATATCAGTGTGGTGTGTTCCGTGGTGCCACCGTTGACTGGGACGATCAGCGGATTATCGGGAACGGGGTTGGTGCTGCAAAACAACGGCGGTAACAATATCAATATTGCTCCGGGGAGCACGAGCTTCAGTTTTCCAGCGGCAGCGGCTAACGGGATGAGCTACAACGTCAGCGTACTGATGCAACCCACCTCGCCAGTCGAGATTTGTGTCGTAATGAATGGCTCAGGGACTGTCGGGTCGGCGGCAACCAATATCAGTGTGGTGTGTTCCGTCGTGCCACCGTTGACTGGGACGATCAGCGGATTATTGGGAACGGGGTTGGTGCTGCAAAACAACGGCGGTAACAATATCAATATTGGTCCGGGGAGCACGAGCTTCAGTTTTCCAGCGGCAGCGGCTAATGGAGCAACCTACAACGTTAGCGTACTGACGCAGCCCACGTCGCCAGTGCAAGTTTGTGATGTAGTGAACGGCTCGGGAACTGTCGGGTCCGCGCCGACCAATATCAGTGTGAAATGCTCAGTGACATCCATTGTCTTTGTCGCAAATAGCGCATCGAGCAACATTGGCGCGTTTGCCGTCGATCCCACAACTGGTTCGCTCGTACCGATTGCAAGTAGTCCATTTGCGGTGTCAGGCACGCCATTCTTCATTTCAGTAGACCCTAGCGGAAAATTCGCCTACGTCACCAATCCGGCTTCCAGCAACGTTTTGGCTTTTACCATAAACCCTGGGACAGCAACGCTCGCACCTATTGCTGGTAGTCCTTATGCGATTGGCACGTTTCCGAGCGGCAATCCATCGCGCATCGCAGTCGCCTCTAACGATAAATTCGCGTATGTCACTGACTTAGAGACCACCGCGAGCGTTTATGCCTTCAGCATCGATCCAACTGTCGGCGCACTTGCGCCGATTTCCGGCAGCCCCTTTGCAACTGACGCAAATCCCGTTGGCTCGAATCCCGTCTCTATTGCGATCACCCCGAACGGCAGCTTTGCCTATGTTACGACTGAGAACCCAAGTGGTAGCATCGTTGGCAAAATCTGGGCCTATACCATCGATTCAACGACTGGGGCGCTCACACCAATCCCCGGTAGTCCTTTCGATCCAATAGGTGGACTCTATGGTCCGACCTCTGTTACGGTCGACCCCACGGGGCGATTCGCTTATATTCCAAACGCGCTTGATTCCTACATTTATGGCTTTACTATCGACCAAATGACAGGTGCACTTACGGAAATGGTCGGCAGCCCTTTCCCCTTTCCCCCTATTAATGCTGGTTGGCAGATGGCAGTCACTCCAAACGGCAAGTTCGCCTATGCCGCAAGCAATGCTGGAATCTATGCCTATACCATCGATGGGACGACAGGAGCGCTCGCGATAATTGCCGGCAGCCCGTTCGCGGGACCGGAAGGCTGCATTGCGGCCGACCCAACAGGCAGTTTCGTCTATGTTTCGGGCTCCGGAAATATATCGGGTTACTCAATCAATGCGACGACTGGAGCACTCGCGCCCATTGTTGGCAGTCCTTTTTCTTCTCAGGGCTCGGGGCCGTCATGCTTCAATATTGTCAACATTCCCTAATGTGCGAATGTGAAACGGTGGCGGAACGTGATTTGATCGACGGGAATCGTCGTGTGGAAAAGGGAACTTGGTTTGGTCTAAGGGCTTAAGAATTTGTAAAGATACAGTACAACAGCGATGCTATCGGGAAGATTCTTGGGGAGCTGTTGGACGCACCCCTTGGATTGAAATGCGCCATACACGGCTTTTGCCAACAGTTTCTGCATCGCAGCGAATATGCGCTCGTCCTTCAACAGTTGGTCCGTGATCTTGTTGTGCCCCTCCTGCCCCTCGATGATGATGTCAGTCAGAACATCCTTGAAGTCTTCCGCTCGAACTGTTCCTCAGTGTTGCTCGCGGCTTGCTCGGCAAGCTTCTCGTTTTTCAGCAGCTTGCCTTTGATGGACAAGTTCATCGAAACTTCAAGTCGGCCCCGGAATTTGATGAACAGGAGTCTCAATGAAAGGCAATGTAGAAACTAAACTGTCTTCGCGGTTGACAGCCGTTAGGAACGCAACGGTAATTCGGTTCCATGACAAGCCGAGCTACAGAGATCACGACGTCAACATCTCCGTGCGTCGGCCGCTGGAGCTGTTCGAAATCAAGAAGTACCGTGGGCAGCTTCGCGCGGAAGTCACCTCGGCAACCCACGCTCCGAAGACATGCCATGTCATCATTGAACGTCGAAACTTCTCAATAATCGTCGGCTATACCGGTCAATTCAGCGCTGGTCTTGAGGAGGCTTAAGCTAGCGGTCAATCGGAGCGAGCCAACTCAATCTCAATGCACCGATCCCGGCGCCACGGGCGAACTCCCTACAAGCCGCGCACCAACCAGCGCGAGAAATCCTCGAAGCATGGGCCTCCTCCTCATTCAACTTAAAAGGTCAATCCTTGTGGGGATGATAGGTCGCGATAATGTTCTCCTGTCCGCGTTAGTATCGCGGCGAATTGGCGCGCCTTGTTGTGCGCACTCACGCGCAACCAAAGCCTTATTCACCAACACTCGCCGCCCCGGTCGACCTACCGGTGTTGCCGGGCTCCCCTTGGTTGACGCTAATGAGATAGCCCAGCAATTGAGCAGCAAGTACGATCCCTATCTCGTCTCTTCGGCATTCGCCGAACTCCAGGGCCAAGGTCTGTTTAGCTCTATCGGGGAGTGGCAAAAAGGCGCAGACGGGCGATCCACACCCGGCCTACATTACACAAGTGCGCTCTGCTATACAGATCTCGCCGCCCGGTTCGTCGAGTTAATTACGGTCGATGCACAGCATCGGAGTCGATAGCTATATTCCGAATCTTTGAACGCCTGCCCTAGTACACCTGAGTACCAACACGCACGATCTCGATGGGTGACCCGCGCACCGTCTCCGTTTTCTGCGGATAAGCTCGACGGTTCCGGGGTTTGGCAGCCACTTGCGCGGCCAACGCCCCCACCAATCCTGAATTTCGGCGGTGGTACGCCTAAAATCACCGCCGTATCACCGCACCGCGTCAGCCTACAGTGGCCATCGACAAAAACAGAAAAGGGCCAGCGCCTAAACTGACTCTTCAGACAAGACGGCTATCGTCTACAGCCGGTTGGCACGTTCCTCCGTTGACTGCGACTTCGCCTGGGATGTCTTCGCCTGGTTGAGTTCCTTCACTTCCGCAAGCTGCTGTTGCACGTCGCGGAGCTGTTGCGTCAGGACAGCAATGCTTGCTTTCTGGTCCACGATTTCCTTTTGCTGCTGCTGCACTTCGTTCAACAGCATTGGAGCCAGCGCTTCATAGCGAACACCGTCGATCTTGCCTTCCCCATCGCGGATGACAAGCTCCGGATAGACCTTGGCCACTTCCTCAGCGATCAGGCCATACTGAACGGGGCCGTGGGGATCATCTTTGAGCCGGAAAGTGACCGGTCGTAACTGCTGCAGGTTAGCGGTGCTAGAGCCCATCGTAGTGATATCGGTCTTGTAACGCTCCGACGAACCCTCCACTCCGAGGCGTCCATCCTCGGAAATCACAACGTTCCGACCACGAATGTGCGAGTCGGTGATTCCTGCGATGTACGTCGCCGTGTGGACGCCTAGGGAGCCAATTCGTATCATCCCGCTTTCTGCGGAGGACCCTCCGGGATTGCCTATATCGATGTTGTTGCTGCCTGTGAGCAGATTAGCGCCAGCCTGATAGCCCAATGCGGTGTTGTTGTCTCCGGTCGTGTTGAGATAAAGCGCCTCAAGCCCGTAGGCAGTGTTATAGCCTCCGGTCGAATTTTCCAAAAGCGCCAGACTTCCAGTGGCCGTGTTGAAGGATCCTTCCGTAATGTTACGAAGCGCGTAAAACCCGGTGGCGGTGTTGAGGGCTGCGGTCGTGCCGAAAGGGGAAAAAAGCGCCTGATACCCGGTGGCCGTGTTGCCGCCTCCGGTCGTGTTGCCGGAAAGCGCCAAATACCCGCAGGCGGAGTTAAAGGATCCGGTCGTGTTGCCAGAAAGCGCCCAATACCCGATCGCGGTGTTATTGACTCCGGTCGTGTTGCCAGTAAGCGCCAAATGCCCGACGGCGGTGTTTTCAGTTCCTACCGTGTTGGAATAAAGAGCCTCAAATCCTACGGCGGTGTTGGTGACGCCGGTCGTGTTGGAATAAAGCGCCTGATACCCAGTAGCGCTATTCCAGCTTCCGGTCGTGTTGGAGTAAAGCGCACCGAACCCAGAAGCAGTGTTGAAGGCGGAGAAGCCGACGCCGTTGGTGGGGTTGATGCTTGGCGGGCCGTTCGTAATGAGGGCGCGCGTCCCCATTGCGGTGTTCCCGAAGTTATCGCTGACCACAGGGTTTACAGCCGGTGGCTGTAGCTGGGCATAGGCGCTACCCGCCATCGCGGCCAAGACGCTAATCAATACTGCGGAAATCTTTATAGAGTGTGCCATTGTGTTATCCCTCCCGTTCTCAGAATTTCGTCGTCGGTTCCCTGCCCGCTTGTGCCTGCCTACTGTGAAGGCAACTTCCATCACCATTATTGACGTTCCAGTAAATAATTGACAGCCTACAGCGCGAGTTCAGCTTGCTGCCAGAACGCCGTGATCAGTTTTGGTCGGCGTTGCATGGACTTGAGCCGGCGCCGCGCGTAGTCGCTAACC
>Ga0181523_10001816_pt1 | contig 22026 bp, 16 predicted proteins | sample PEATcosm2014_Bin_43_FD_119752 | JGI IMG/M metagenome (GOLD analysis project Ga0181523, IMG submission 119752) | Peatland microbial communities from MTU Mesocosm Facility, Houghton, MI, USA - PEATcosm2014_Bin05_30_metaG | ecosystem: Environmental > Terrestrial > Soil > Wetlands > Peat | place... | reverse complement strand
GAGAAAGACATCCAGCTTTACATCAACTCTCCGGGCGGCTCCATCACGGCGGGCATGGCGATTTACGACACCATGCAGTACGTGAAGAACGATGTCATGACGCTGTGCGTGGGCCAGGCCGCCTCCATGGCCGCGTTACTTTTGGCATCAGGCGAACCCAAAAAGAGATTGGCACTGCCAAATTCGCGAATTCTAATACATCAGCCGTCTATGGGAGGTTTGTCAGGACAAGCCACCGACATCGACATCCACGCGCGTGAGATTTTACGCATGCGCGAGATTACCAACCAGTTACTTTCCAAGCACAGCGGTCAGAAACTGGACAAAGTGGAGAAAGATGTCGAGCGCGATTTCATTATGAATGCCCAACAAGCTAAGGAATACGGAATCATAGACGATATCATCTATAAGACGGCAAAAGCGGTATGATCGGCCTTCGCGGCTGAAGGAAGTCGGCGGCGAAAAGCGCAGCGGCGGGTCGAAATAAGAAAGGCAATAAGAACACGCCGCGCTGGGGTTCGGTCGCCGTAGAAACCTGAAGGAGTTGAGCCGAGTGAAAAACAAGTCGGGGTCCGACGAGATTCTCCGCTGTTCGTTCTGCCACAAATCGCAGGACGCTGTGGCCAAACTGATCTCGTCGCCCAGCGATTATCCCCGCGCTTATATTTGCGACGAGTGTGTCGCGGTCTGCAATTCCATTCTCGAAGACGACCGCACCGCAACTCCAGCAAGCAGCACGCCCAACCAACTTCCCAAGCCTCAGGAAGTGAAAACTTTCCTCGATGAGTACGTCATCGGGCAGGAGCAGACCAAGAAGAAGCTGGCAGTTGCCGTCTACAACCACTACAAGCGGATTTTCATGAACCGCCAGAAAACCAACGACGGCATCGAGCTGACCAAGTCGAACATCATGCTGATCGGCCCGACTGGAACCGGCAAAACGCTGCTGGCGCAGACTCTGGCCCGCATGCTCGACGTTCCCTTCGCCATCGTCGACGCTACCACGCTCACCGAAGCCGGCTACGTGGGCGAGGATGTCGAGAACATCATTCTCAAACTGCTGCAAGCCGCCGACGGCGACGTCAGCCGCACTCAGACCGGCATCATCTACATTGATGAAGTCGACAAGATCGGCCGCAAGGACGAGAACCCCTCCATCACCCGCGACGTTTCCGGCGAGGGCGTACAACAAGCCCTGTTGAAGATTCTCGAAGGCACCATCGCCAACGTTCCTCCCCAGGGTGGACGCAAGCACCCGCACCAGGAATTCACGCCGGTCGACACCACCAACATTCTCTTCATCTGCGGCGGTGCCTTCGTCGGCCTCGACAAGATCATCGCCCGCAGAATTGGCAAAAAGTCTCTCGGCTTCCGCAGCAGCGAAGATGCCGACAAGGACGATGCGGCCATTACCTCGAAAAAGCGTACCCAGGAACTGTTGACCGAGATCCAACCGGAAGACCTGATCAAGTTTGGCCTGATTCCGGAATTTGTCGGCCGCCTGCCGGTGGTCGGCATGCTCGAAGACCTCGACGAGTATGCGTTGATCGAGATCCTCACCCGCCCGAAGAACGCCATCGTCAAGCAATACCAGCGGCTGTTTGAGTTCGAGAACGTGCGCCTCAAGTTCTCCGACGACGCCCTGCGCGCCATCGCGCGCCAGGCTATGGCCCGCAAGGTAGGAGCGCGCGGGCTGCGCATGATTCTCGAAGAACTCATGCTCGACCTCATGTTCAACCTGCCCAGCCAGAAGAAAGTCAAAGAGTTTGAAGTAACCAGGGAAATGGTGGAAAAGCGCAACGCCTCGTTCGCCACTGTAATGGAAAAAGCAGGATAGGCAGCTTGTAGAGACGTAGCTAGCAACGTCTCTGCCGGCAGCACCAGGTAGCAGAAAGTTTAAAGACGTCGCAGATATAGTCAGTAGGCCATGGTCGCTAAGTGCCATGTCGCCAGACATCAACGACGCGGTAGAATTGTAGGGTTCTGGCAGGTTGGCCGTTAATCCCAGGGAGACTCAGTGACCACATCCAAGGAAAAGTTCGAATCCAGGAAGCTGCCCATGATGCCCATCCGGGACGTGGTCATTTTCCCCTTCATGATGACCCCGTTCGTGGTGGGCCGCGAATCGAGCGTGCGCGCGCTCGAAGAGGCTCTGGCGGCGGACAAAAAGATTTTCCTGGCCACCCAGCACGATGCCTCCATCGATGAACCCAAGGCCAACGAGATCTACCAGGTGGGCACCATCGTCAACATCGTGCAGAGCCTGAAGCTGCCCGACGGCAACATCAAGGTTCTGGTCGAAGGCATTGAGCGCGGCAAGATCCTGCAGGTGGTCGACACCGAGGGCTTCATGCAGGCCACGGTACGCGTCGCTCGTTACTCGACCGAAGGCAATCCCGCGCTCGAAGCCGGCATGCAGCGCGTGACTTCCCTGTTCGAACAATACGTCAAGCTGTGCCAGGCCCTGAACTACGAGACCATGATTTCGGCCGTGCGCATGGAAGACCCGGCCAAGCTGACCGATGTGATCTCCGCCAACCTGCAACTCTCCATTGAAGAAAAGCAGGAACTGCTGGAGATTTTCGACCCCGCCGAGCGCCTCACCCGCATTGCCGACGTGCTCGACATCGAAATCGAAAAGCTAAACGTCGATCGCACCATCCAGTCGCGCGTCAAGCGCCAGATGGAAAAAGCGCAAAAAGAGTATTACCTCAACGAGAAGATCAAGGCCATTCAGAAGGAACTGGGCCGCGGCGAAAAGAGCGAATTCGACGAACTGAAAAAGAAGATCGAAGCCGCCGGCATGCCCAAAGAAACCAAAGACAAATCGTTGCAGGAACTGAAAAAACTCGAAGCTATGCCGCCCATGTCGGCCGAGTCCACGGTTTCCCGCAACTATCTCGACTGGCTGCTGGCCGTGCCGTGGAAAAAGCGCTCCAAAGAAATCCGCAACATTTCTCGCGCTGAAAAAGTTCTCAACGAAGATCATTATGGCTTGGAGAAAATCAAGGAACGCATCCTCGAATTCCTCGCCGTGCGCCAACTCGTCAAGAATCCCAAGGGCTCGATCCTGTGTTTCGTCGGCCCTCCGGGCGTCGGCAAGACTTCGCTGGGCATGTCGATCGCCAAGGCCACCGGCCGAAAGTTTGTCCGCATGTCGCTGGGCGGAGTGCGCGACGAAGCTGAAATTCGCGGCCACCGCCGCACCTACATCGGCGCCCTGCCCGGCCAGATCATTCAGATGATGAAAAAGGCCGGCACCAAGAATCCGGTCTTCATGCTCGATGAAGTCGACAAGATGTCGATGGACTTCCGCGGCGATCCGTCGGCCGCTCTGCTCGAAGTGCTGGATCCCGAGCAGAATTTCATGTTCGTCGATCACTACCTCGACGTGGAATACGATCTCTCGCAAGTATTTTTCGTGGCCACGGCCAACGTGATGCACACGATTCCTCCCGCTTTGCAGGACCGCATGGAAGTGCTGCGCCTGCACGGTTACACCGAGCAGGAAAAAGTCGAAATCGCCAAGCAATTCCTGGTGAAGAAACAAATGCTGGCCGCGGGCCTCTCGGAAAAGAACATCAAGTTCACCGACGAAGCCATCACCGGGCTTATCCGCTCCTACACGCGGGAAGCGGGCGTGCGCAACCTGGAACGCGAAATCGGCAACGTCTGCCGCAAAGTCGCGCGCCGAGTCGTCAAAGAGGGCGAGAACTATAACATCACCATCACCGGCGCCAACGTCAACGACTTCCTCGGCGTCATCAAGTTCCGCGACACTCTGGCGCACGAAAAATCCGAAATCGGCTTGGTCACCGGCCTGGCCTGGACCGAAGTCGGCGGCTCCATTCTGAGCACGGAAGCCAGCGTCGTCGACGGCAAAGGCAAGCTCACGCTGACCGGCAAACTCGGCGACGTCATGCAGGAATCTGCGCAGGCCGCCATGTCCTACGTGCGCTCACGCGCGCAACGGCTCGGCCTCAGCCGCGATTTCTATCGCAACCTCGATCTGCACGTGCACGTGCCCGAAGGCGCCATTCCCAAGGACGGCCCCTCGGCGGGCATCACCATCGCTACCGCGATTTCCAGCGCGCTCAGCAAAATTCCGGTGCGTCGCGACTTGGCCATGACCGGAGAGATCACGCTGCGCGGCAAGGTTTTGGCGATCGGCGGTCTGAAAGAGAAATTGCTGGCCGCGCATCGCGCCGGGCTCTTCGAAGTGATTCTGCCGAAGGACAACGAAAAAGATGTCGCCGAGGTTCCGGAAAATCTGCGCAGCGCCATGAAGCTGCATTTCGTGGATACGATGGATCAAGTTCTGGCCATCGCTCTGGAATCTCCGCTGCCGACATTCCGTGAGGAAGAAACCGCGCAGCCCATCGCGCCGCTAACCACCGGAACCACAGACGCTCCCACGGCGCACCAGTAGCGTCGGTCGCTGATTCACTCTGTTGCTATACATTTCGCAACTTGACTTGTGTCGTTTACGTTCGTAGAGTGATGATAATCTTTCCAGCCATGGAGCGCAGCTTTCGAGAGTGATTTCGAAAGGACTGCCCTGATTGTCATTCCGGCCCCGAGGATGCCTACCTTTTCGCAATCGGTGGGCGGCCTTCATGAAGGTTGCATCGTGTGATTCCTTAGAGAAATCATCATGTCCGAGGAAGACTATCTATTGGAGTTGTGGGTAATGAATATCTGTCCAAATTGCGGCAAACAAATTCTGCAGGGGAAGCGGGTTGGGAGTGGGCAAAGAAGGAAGGGTGGTTTCTGCAGCCTGGACTGTTACGCTAGCTTCTATCAGTATGAACTGGTCGAGAGGGCACGGCGCATCTCTGAAGCCATGAAGAAGCACGGGGAATCCTAAAGATGTCCACATCGAACCAAAGTCAGATTGCTTTCGAAAATGGGCCAGAGTTACCGGTCGAAGAAGCTCAGCCGCGAACCTCGGGAATACTTCCTTCGCAGGAAATCAGCAACTTAATCGACCGGGGAAATATCAAGGCCACGCCCGCGATCAACCCTGACCATATCCAGCCGGCAAGTCTAGACTTGCGATTGGGAGATATGGCGCATCGGGTACGAGCAAGCTTTCTACCGGGACCGAATGGCACAGTCGCAGACAAGATTAAGGACCTGCGGATGGCGCGAGTAGACTTGACTGGTGCCCCGGTCCTGGAAAAGGACTGCGTATACATCATCCCTCTCGTGGAGGAGCTGAGCTTACCGGACAACATTTCTGGCCGCGCTAACCCCAAGAGTACGACCGGTCGACTCGACATTTTCACTCGCCTCATCACGGATTATGGCACCGAGTTCGACAGCGTTCCGCAGGGATACAAAGGCAAACTGTATGCCGAAGTCGTTTCTCGCACCTTTACCGTGGCCGTGCGGGCCGGGATGAGGCTAAGTCAGCTGCGGTTTGTTCAAGGAAGTCCTCGCTCGGGTGATCGCACGATCAAAGGGTTGGATCAAGAGGAACCGCTTGTCTACATGGACGAGGGAATCCCGGGCAAGGCGCAACTTCAGCGGGGCTTGCGAATTACCGTCAATCTCGAAGCCTCCGAACCGGGCGAGATCATTGCCTACAAGGCAAAGCGATATGCCCCGGCGATCGAACTGGACCGGGTTGGCTTTTATTCGACGGAGGAGTTCTGGGAGGTTCGTCATCAGAATGCGAATAAGAATCTGATTCTTGAGCCAGGGGACTTTTACATTCTCGCGTCCAGAGAGCGAGTGCGTGTCCCTCCCGACTTCGCCGCCGAGATGGTTCCCTTCGATCCTTCCGACGGTGAGTTTCGCATTCACTACGCCGGCTTCTTCGATCCCGGCTTCGGCTACGGTTCCAGCGAAATCAAGGGAACCCGTGCCGTGCTCGAAGTGCGAGCCCACGAAGTTCCATTCCTGATGGAGCACGGACAACTCGTCGGCCGACTGAACTATATGCACCTGCTCTCGCGCCCGGAAAAAATCTATGGCACGAACATAGGATCGTCATACCAACATCAAGCCCTCACACTGAGCAAGCAGTTTCGTCGTGAGCCAGTGCGCTAACTCGGCGTCGCTTGCCAACCACCCTCCCCTCGTTGCAAACTTGAGCATGAGGGTTCTCTCCCGGTTTCTGGCGGCCGCCACCGATGCCGCGCAATTCCCCGTTCCCAGCCTGCCGGAGATCGCCTTCCTCGGCCGCTCCAACGTCGGCAAATCCAGCGTCATCAATTCCCTGGTCGGCGACAAGGTGGCGCGCACCAGTTCCACTCCCGGCCGCACCCGCAGCATCAACTTCTTCGAGATTCGCTGGCCCGGAAAGCCGCGTCCCGAGTTGATTTTCGCTGATCTTCCCGGCTACGGTTACGCCAAGATTTCGCGCGAGATTTCCCAGGAATGGCCGAAGTTCATCGAGCCTTATCTTAACGACCGCCCCACGCTCGGCCTGTGCATCGTTCTGGTCGATGCCAACGTTCCTCCGCAGCAGAGTGACCGCCAGCTGCTGGACTTCCTCACCGCCTCAGACCGCGAATTCCTACTAGTGGCTACCAAGAGCGACCGGCTCTCTAACAATCGACTGCACAGCGCGCTGCGAACCCTGAGCCAGGAATATCCCACCGCCCGCCTGCTTCCCTACTCCGCCAAGACCGGCGCCGGACGCGACGAACTCTGGGGGCAGATCCGGCAAGCGGCCCAGCAACGGACGGCGGCGGAAGCCTCCTCGGGCACGCCCCTTCATTAAGAGCATTATTAGAAGATTCTTAACGCACCGTCCGCTCTCCCTTTCTAATGTTGCAACCCGTTTGCACCGATAAAGACATCAGAATTCCCGGACCAGTCCCGCCTGCTTCTGAGGAGGCTCGCCGGGGTTGACTTTCGATAAGAGCGGACGCGGTTCGTCCGCAACGGGGACGCTATGGCAGAGGAAATCGACCCGGGCGTGGCTTATCTAAGAGCCCTGAAACAGACATCCAGTCCATACTCCGCGAGTGCGGCAGTGCCGGCCCCGCAGAGAAGAGCGGAAGACCATCCCGAGTCGAGTGTTGCGACTACAGGTCCCGGTGGCCAGTTCAAGGGATCGGAGAAACGCCGCAGCCCGCGCTACCACTGCGAAGGCAGCGTCCATATCCGCGAGGACGGCCACGACGTTCACACCTGGGCCTCGTTCACCGACATCAGCCTGCATGGTTGTTACGTGGAAGCGCAAGCGACCTATCCGGTGGGCACCATTCTGCACATGAAGTTGGATGCCAACGGAGAGCGCGTCGAGGCCAAGGGCTGCGTCCGCGTGAGCTATCCTTACCTCGGCATGGGCATCGCCTTCACGGAAATGTCGAACGAGAACCGGCTGCGCTTGCGCGCCTTGCTGGCCACCGTCTCACGTTCGTTTCTGATCATGGGGCCGGGTATTGCCTCCTCGCTTCCCTCCCTCGCACCGCTGGAGGCGCTGCCTTCCATCACCGATCCCGCAGCGGCCCTGAAGGCGCTCACGGAATTCTTCGAAAGCCGCCAGATGCTCATGCGGGAAGATTTCCTGCGCGTTATCCGCAAAAGTCAAGACCCAGGCGGCAAGCCCTAGGAAGCTCGGCGCACCTCTCGCCCAATCCATTTCTCGAATCCAACTGGACCCGATTCGTCACCCTTCTCGTAACTTCTCCGGTCTCCCGTCCGCACGAAATCCCTCCCATTCGTTATGATGAAGAGGCATGGCTACCTACCTGATTACGGGCATTGGCGGCTTTATCGGATCGTCGCTGGCGCGGGCGCTGCTGGCCCGTGGCGAGCAGGTGCGCGGCGTCGATAACTTTTCCACCGGCAAGCGCGAAAATATCGTGGAGCTTCTGGACCGCATCGACTTTCGCCAGACCGACATCCTCGATCTCGACGCCATGCACAAGGCTTGCGCCGGAGTCGATTTCGTCCTGCATCAGGCGGCGATTCCCTCCGTGCCAAAATCCGTTCTCGACCCGCTGGCCAGCAACCGGGCCAACCTCGACGGCACGGTCAACGTGCTGGTCGCCGCGCGCGACGCCAAGGTCAAGCGCGTAGTCTTTGCCGCCTCGTCTTCTGTCTACGGTGAAACCCCGACGCTACCCAAGCGCGAATCCATGACGCCCGACCCGATTTCGCCCTACGCCGTCGCCAAGCTGGCCAGCGAACACTACCTGATTTCTTTTTACCGCTGCTACCAGCTAGAAACCGTGGCTCTGCGTTACTTCAATATTTTTGGCCCGCGCCAGGATCCCTTGTCACCGTATTCCGGCGTGCTGGCCAAGTTCATCACGCTGATGCTGCGCGGCGAGCAGCCCGCCATCTATGGCGACGGCGAACAGAGCCGCGACTTCACCTACATCGACAACGCCGTCGAAGCGAATCTGCTGGCCTGCAAAGCCCCCGCCGCCCACGCTGCGGGACAAGTCTTCAACGTGGCCACCGGCCGCCGCGTCAGCCTCAATGAAACCTTCAAGCTGCTGCAGGGCCTCACATCCTATGCCGGACCTCCCAAATACGGTCCCGAGCGTGGCGGCGACATCAAACACTCGCTGGCCGACATCTCCAAAGCCGAATCCGCTCTCGGCTACAAACCCCAAGTAGATTTCGAAGAAGGATTGCGGCGCACCGTCGAGTGGTATCGGGGGAAATAAGTCCGAGCCACCTGTCGAACCGCGCGGTGTGAGTTGCAATGCGAGCGACGGATGCTTGCTATGTGCGGACGCGAAGCAGTAGCAACGTCTGGTCGTCCTGCTGCACGCCGTGCCGTTTCACTTCGGACATGATCAACTCCCCCAGCTGCGGAAGTGACTGCGTGGCGTTTTTCCTGAGCAACTGCTCGAGGCGATCGAGACCAAATTCTTCGTCGTTCTGGTTGGGTACTTCCGAGATCCCATCGGAAATCGCCAGAAACAGATCCCGGGCGGAATAGCTGACGCGCTGGCTCGAATACCGTCCCCCCGGCATCAAGCCCAAGGGAAGCTGCTCCATGCCCAGCCGCGCGATATCCCCAGTCGAGGCGCGATAGTGAAGGATGGGCGGATGGCCCGCCAGCGAATATTCCGCTTCGGACGAGCCGTCGAAGTACAGAAGCGCAAGCGTCGCGTACATGTTCGCCTCTTTGACCGCAGGAAGCACACGGTCCGCACTTTCCAGTACGGCTACCGGTTCCTGTCGGAACTGGAGGGCGACACGCACGGCCGTCTTCAACATTCCCATCAACTGGCCAGCCGCCAGGCCGTGTCCGGAAATGTCAGCCACGTAGGCCAGCAGCGTTCCGTCGCGCTCCACGGCATCGATCAAGTCGCCGCCCATTTCTGTGCTGGGAACGGATTTCCCATAGACCTCAAAGCGGTCAACCTGAAGAATTAGCGTCGGAACCAGAGTTGCCTGTATGCGGTGTGCGAGGGAAAGTTCGGTCTGGATGCGGACGGTGGCCAGGCCTTCGGTCCTGATGAAATCGACGAGCAGCCGATACCCGACGGTCGTGCCCACCAGGATGCCGATGGCGTCGAAGACGACTCGACGATGCATCGCCTCCAAGTCCGGCGACACGAACGAATGGAAGGAGATTCGAACCCCCAGCCACAGGCCGACTCCCATAATCAGTAGAAGAACGGGGACAAGACCAGTCCGCCCCATGCGGGCCGCAAAAACGGCTGCCCCAAGCGTGCCAAAGTAGATTGGCCAGAAAAAGCCTCGACCTAAGGGTTGATAGTTCACCAGTAGCAGATCGATGACGAAACCGACCGCGCACCAGGTGATAAACGCCGCGACCAGGAACTTCCCCCTGCTCAGCATTGACAGCGCCTGCCAATAGGCATTCGAGGTGTTGAACGCCCACCGATCAGAGAACCATCTGTGAACTGCAGTCTTCATAACCCCCGCCCCGGAAAGCCGCTGCGACGGGACGAGCATATCAGTGGGCACTCGATCTGGACGGATTTCTTTGAAAAACGTCAGGGCCGCTGGCAGGCTTAGCCTCGCCGGAGACCTCATGGGGAAGAGTGATCCGACGCTCCATCAGCCCCTTGTTACGTTGGTTATCTACGTGCCCATTACAGACCTGTCTAGAGTTGAAGTCATGACACTTTCCTCGATGGTGGTTTCGCGCGATTGGCAGGAAGTCAGTGTTCTGGAATGCATCCTCGGCGGTCTGCACATGGACGTTTCCGTCGAAAACGAACCGCAGCGGGCCTTGGCCCGGCTCAGCAAATCAAAAGTCGATGCCCTCATCGTGGACTGCGATCTAAACGAAAGCGCGCAATTCTTGCGCGAACTGCACGACATCGAAACCCCGAAAACCGTGCCGCTGGTCATTATGGGCGGCCCACAGTGCACCCAGACTCTCGATCAGACGGGCGCGCTGTTTGCCTTCGAAAAACCAATTTCCGTGGAGCAGGCCGTACGCACGCTCTCCGCGGCGCGCAGCATGATTCTCGACGGCCGCCTGCGCTATCACCGCGCCGGCCTGGAAGTACCCGTGTCACTAAACTGCAAGGGCCAGAAGCCGACCGACGCCTTTCTCGTCAATGTAAGCCAGGGCGGGATGCAGATTCACACCAAGGATCCGGTCGAGCCGGTGAAGAGCTTGCACGTTTCATTCGCGTTGCCCGGCGCCCGCGCGGGGTTGAAGGCTCAGGCCGAGATCGCGTGGCAGGACAAGCGGGGAAATCTGGGCATCCGCTTCGTGAAGCTTGCGCCCCAACAGCAGCGCACGCTGCAGCTTTGGCTGGCGCAGCAGTATTTCGCGAACTGAGAACAGCTGCCATCACTCAGCTCTCAGTTCACGCCGATAAACCTACAGAGTTACAGCCTTGAAAGGGCGCGGCTTCCAGCCGCGCCGCAAAGCGACTCTACGAATCGCGGCTTTAAGCCGCCGGGGTTAAACAGTTTCAGCGGAAGCGGGCGCCTCGGAACTCCTCTTCCTCTTCGCCATCCGATCTCACCATCCGGGCCAATCGTGCCCCCGGACTTGCTCCCGCGAACACATGAAAGAATCCCCAATACAGGGCGGCCACAAACAGCGCGGCCCCGCCCATCATGGCCAGCGGCCATCGCGGAGGTTCACCGGTCACAGAGAGAAAAACCAGCACAACCAGCAGCAGCGCCGCCAGCGCCACCAAAACGTTGACCGTCCAGATGAGACTGCGGCCGGAAAGCGGCCGCGACAGCCAGTCCAATTCTGGCGCTTGATTTTCTAGTGGCGGATCTTGCTGCGGCTGATCTTCCAGAGACCGATTTTCTAAAAACTGATTTCCCAGTGAATCGTATGCCGCGGTCTCGGCAGCTTCCTCGCGCATGGGCGCTGGCTGCGGCCCCTGGGACCGGGTCGGCAACTCGATGACCTTCCGTGGAGTTGGGGAAACCATCAAGCCGTCGTCCTCATCGCAGGCGGGCAAGGTCAGCGACTCGGCCAGCAGAGCCTTGCCAAACGGCGTCCCGGCAAACATCTCTTCGGCCCGCTCCGAATGTGCAGTCGCTTCCAGCAGGCTGCCAAAAATCCATTCGTCGATCTGCCGCGTTATCTGCTCGGACAGGTCGAGGAAGCGAATGCCGCACTGGCCCGACGATGTGGACCACATGACTTCGCCGCGGCCGTCCACGCGCAGCCGCGGGTCGTGCAGCTCGAAGCGCACGCGCAATTGCTGGCGCGGACGAACCGCTGCTACCACCTGCACTCCCACGCCTTCGTGACTCAAGTTGCGCACGATGCCGCCGTTCGCCTGGTCGATCGTGACGTAGGTCAGAGTGCGGAGTTCGTGCCGGTGCTTCACCCTGGCTTGTCGCGCGGGAGATGTTCCTGCGTCCATAATGCTGCACCGCCGGAGAACCGGGTCGGTCGGAGCCCGATGTTACGAATCTTATCTCCGCCTGCCCGCGCCGCCTTAGTAACTAAGATGGTGCAGGACCATCTCCGGTTCCGTAGAGACGTAGCTGGCTACGGCTCGTCCGCCAGCATTCCGACAGCGAGAGGAGTTGAGGCTTGCCGAGCACGACTTTGCTGAGCCCTTCTACGAGAAGCTTTGTTCCGTCCCCAGGAACGCTTCTTTCGCCCGACGCCCCGAGGCCTGCCAGATTTTGACCACCTCGAACACGATGGTGGTCGCATAGGTCACTGCCATCCAGACGAAAACTTCTTCGATGGGCAAATTCGACCACGCTCCTACGAACAGCCCGATCATCTGCCGATGCTGGAAACCCCACCAGCCGTAAGGCACAGCCAGCGTCGCCTCCCAGAACTCGCTGATCAGCAGCATGAAAAAAAGCGTCAGACTAAAGGCGCGCCAGTTGATAAAGCGGCGGGCGATGGGATAGAAACTCATGGCCGGAACCAGGGCGCCGGCGACCAGAAACGCGAAATACCAGGGGAATCCGTCACGATCCGCAACCGGGGCAAAATGTTTCTTGTACAACCACGCCGCACCAATCAGGATCACGCCCACGATGAGCGACGTCGGATGAAATTGCAGGAGGCGGCGCATTTTCTTCGCCTCCGCCGGATAATCCGGAACGCTGTAGGCAGCCAGCCAGTATTCACTCAGCCAGACATAGAGCAACAGCACCGCAATGAACCCGGTGAGGTAGAAGACATACTCTTCGATCGGCACCGGCCTGCCGAACGCAGGGGCCGGGATGCGAAGCGTCGCGCTCGCATCCGGAAAGCAGAAAAACCATTGTGCGAAGAGGATGTCGAGCAGCCATCCCAAGGGAACCAGAATCCAGATCGTCCGCCAGAACGCCCGTTGCGGAATCTCCAGACCTTCGCTGGACAGAAACCACAGGGTGATCGCAAGAATCGGAACGATGAATAGAAGCAGGCTCCAGGTGTAGCCGTGAGGCGACGGATTCAGCCCGACCTGGAGCTTTCCCGGAGAACTGACCGAATGCAACGTGATGGCCGCAGGAATGACCACCATGGCCAGCATCCCGATAACGATCAGCGCGGCCACTGCGGGGCCGGGCAATCCGTGAGTGCGCGGCTGGGGCATAACGCTCTCCCTTATCTACCGAGCCCGTCTTGATTCGAGCCCGTCTTGATTCGGAGGATTCTACTCCTCGAGCTGGTCCGTCTACGCGCGCTCTTGACCGCCGTTTCGAAAGACGGAATTGGATTAGAGGACGCTTACCAAAGTACATGCCCATGGGGTCATGTCCAGGTAATTGCAACTCCGCTGAAACCCCGATAACTTAAAAGTGAACCGTCTCGAATGGCGACTTCCACCACGAATCCGGATCGTGCAGTGACCACTCCGTTTGCCGGAGCCAGTGTGCCTCCCTGGCCGCGCGAGCAGGGCTCTTCCGCAGGTTCCGATTCTTCTTCGCATAGCCCTGCACCAGATCAGAAAACACCGTCGCATCATGACGCGCTGCAGGCGCTGTTGGCTTTCGCCGCGCTGCACGATCAGGTTCGCCGCCGCAAGGCGCTGGCCGCGCGGCAAGAAGGTTTCGATGCCGGCAGTCTGGGCGCTCTGGTCGCGGAGTTCGACCCGCAGGAGCAGTTCGTTCTCGACGAAGTGCTGCAACTGGTCGCTGAGCGCGCGGTCGCCATCACCGGCGCCGATGGACTGGCGATCGCCTTAGCAGAAAATAACGAGATCGTGCTGCGGGCAGCCGCGGGCGAGGTTCGGCCTGACGTCGGCGCGCGCATTGACCGCGATTCTGCTTTCTCTGGAGCCTGCTTCCGTTCCGCACAGGTCGTGATGTGCGACGACACCGAGACCGATCCGCGCGTGAACCTGCAGGCCTGTCGCAAACTGGGCGCGCGCTCCATGGTGGCCGTGCCGCTGTGCGGCCGCCGCCGCGTGATTGGTCTGCTCGAGGCATTCTCCGCGTGGCCCTTCGCCTTCAACGATAGCGACGTCCGCAACCTGAGCCTGCTCGCCGAATTAGTTTTGGGAGCACTCAAGCCGGAGGATGAAGATCGTTTCGCCGAGTCCGCGCAGGCTGCAGCGACCAAGCTGGAACCTCCTCCGAAGGCTTCGCGTGTCGCGCCGCCAGTCATTGCTTCTCCGGTCGCTGCATCTCCTGTAGTGGCGGCACCTGCCGTGGTTCCGAATGTTGTCGCTCCGTCTGTTGTGGTTCGGCCTGTTGCCCCGACCGTACCTGTCCCGGCAGCCGCTGTGGCGGATAAGAAGCCGGTCATCCCGCAGGTCAGCGTGGCTCCGGCGTCTGCGATCCTGAACAAGCCGGCGAGCCCGCGGGCAATCTCGTCTTCCGCGACGGCGATTCCGAATAAAGCAGTTCTCGACCGGCCCGCGGAAAAGCCCCTGCAGCTCGAAACGGCCGTCGTTCCTAAGAGTGCGGCGGTGGCCGCGCCCGAACTCAATCTGCTGCAACCCGAACCCGCGAGCCGCCGCACGGTCCTGCTGATTCTCGTAGTGTTCATCGTGATCTGCGCGGCCTTTGCCGGTGGAGTTTGGTTGCTGAAGACGGCGCAACTGTCCACGACGATGCGCTCCGAGAAAATGCCGGACAAGGCGCCCAGTGCGGCCGCGCCGAAAGATCAGCCGCTGGCTCCCGCAGCCGTGCCCGCGGGCGCGAATCCCGCCAATCCGAGTGTGGACGCAGCTTCCGATTCGACCGAGACCAACAGCGCCCCGGCCACTCCGCAGGAGCTGTCGAAGTTTCCCCGCGTCACCGGCATCCGCCACTGGTCGTCGGCCGATTCCAGCACCGTGGTCCTCGACTTGGAAGATCAGGTGCAGTATGAGGCGCACCGGCTGGCCGGTCCCGACCGCATCTATTTCGATTTGCGCGACACCCAGCTCGCACCCGAACTGGTGGGAAAATCGATCGAGGTCGGCGACACCTTCGTCAGCCGCATTCGCGTGGCGCAGCCCGTCGCCGGCATGACGCGGATTGTTCTGCAGACCAAGTCCGACTCTACGTTTTCGGTGAGTCTTGAATCGAATCCTTACCGGCTCGTGGTCGAAGTGCGCAAAGTCGGCGCGACTCCCAAAGGCGCGGTGAACCTGTTCCCGAACTCCGGCGAGGCCGAAAAGAATAAGCTGGCGATTGTTGTCCCACCGCCGACCAAAGAAGATTTGCAACTGCGGGCGCGCGTGCCCAAGATGCGCATCGTGGTCGACGCCGGCCACGGCGGCTGGGACCTCGGCACGGTCGGCCGCCGCGGCCTGCTCGAAAAAGATCTGGTGCTGGAAATCTCGCAGCGTCTGGGCATGCTGCTGCAAAGTCGCCTCGGCATGGAAGTCATCTACACGCGGCCCGACGACAACTACATCACGCTCGACGAGCGCGCCTCGATCGCCAACCAGTCGCAGGCTGACCTGTTTGTCTCGGTGCACGCCAACTACAGCGACCTGCCCTCGGCGCGCGGCGTGGAAACTTATTACACGAATTTCTTTTCCGCGCCGGGAGCGAAATCGAAAGATGTCGACACGCACGCGACGAAGACCGTTCCTGGAGCGAAGCCGCCCGCGTTGCCCACGCTTTCGCCCGCCGACTTGCACGAGCGCATTGAGCAATCGCGGCGGCTAGCGACCAGCGTGCAGCACTCTCTCTATGGCACGCTCTCGGCCGAGAATCCCGGCCTGCGCGACCGCGGCATTAAGGAAGCCGGATTCGTCGTCCTCACCGAAAGCGCGATGCCGGGAATTCTGGCCGAAGTTTCGTTTGTATCGAGTCCTACCGACGAACAAAAGCTGCGCAGCGACGGCTACCGCGAACAGATTGCCGAAGCGTTGTACCGCGGGATTGCGCGGTATGCGGCTGCTTCGCACGGCGTGAAAGTCGCGAGCGCGGGAAAGTAGTTCCGAGTCGCGGCTCCCCAGTTTCAAACACCGACCTCCGGGCGCGTGGTAAGACCGGACAATCCCGATAGTCCCGTGATAGTTCCGTGGAAGAGCGGCCCTTCAGGGCCGCGATAGAGAAACCTCTCAACCGGGGCTTTAGCCCCTGTCCTGCCAGCGGCGATTCCAGAACGGCACACAGGGCCTAAAGGCCGTATCATTTTCGGCAACATGTAACGCGGCCCTCAAAGGGCCGCCCTTCCACGCTCGCTCCCGCTCTTCCACGCTCGCTCCCGCCGCACCTCACTCGCGGGCTTCGCATTCCGCCCCGTCCTTTTCTGTGTCCTCTGATTCGGTGTCCGCGCCGGGGTCGTCGTCGAAATCTTCTTCGACCCAATGTGGACCGTTGATGGAGGTGGCGCTGACGGTGTCGCGGTCGATCACGATGTCGCTCACATCGTCGACCTCGGAGTCGGCGTTGCGCAGATTGGCGCTGGCGGTTTGCAGATCGGCTCGACGGTTTTGTGATCCAGGCTGCCGGAGGCGAGCATTTGAATAACTTTCATCAGCGCCACCACGCACCCTAGTCGCACAGAACGCGAGTAGGATGCGGCGCCCTCGGGCTCGGAGGGTCATCGGCTCGGCCTCGCCGTCGCTGGACGGGCGAAGGCGCCCGTCCCCACACGAGTCGCGTCACTTTCCGGCTGGAGTGGTGCCGTATTTTTGCAGCCAGTTTAGTTCTTCTCTTACTTTTATTTTTCCGTGCCAGGGATTTTTGCTTAGGCTGTGGCCTTCACCGGGGAAGATTAGCAGCTTGTTGGGGATGCCTAGCGAATAGAGGGCGTGCTCTAACAAATAATCTTCTAGCACGGCGACTCGGATGTCGTCGGCTCCGGCGACCATGTGGGTGGGGGTGCGGACTTTGTCGATCTGGAAGATGGCGGCTTCGTCGTGATAGCGCTGCGGGGCTTCCCAGGGACGTCCGCCGAGGAAGTAGGCGTCGTCGGCGTTGGTGTCGTCGTTGCCCCAGTTGGCGAGGTGCTCGACGGCGCCGGCTCCGGTGACGGCGGCTTTGAAGCGGGTGGTCTGGGTGATGAGCCAGTTGGTCATGTATCCGCCGTAGCTGTAGCCGCCGATGGTGAGGTGGTCGGGATCGGCGATGCCGTCTTTGATGAGAGCGTCGACGCCCTCGAGAATGTCTTTGCCGGGGCGGGAGACGATGACGGGAACGATTTGGGCGAGGAACTTGTCGCCATATCCGGTGGAACCGCGGTAGTTGGGCTCGAAGACGAGCCATCCGTTGGTGGCGGCTAGGGCGGACCACTGGTACCAGTCGGCTTCGAAGTGGTTGCCGTCGGCGTCGGCGGGGCCTCCGTGAATGAAGGTCAGCATGGGAAGATGCTTGGCTTTGGGGTTATCGGGTGCGATGCCCGGAGGAAAGATGAGCATGCCTTCGATGGTGGTGCCGTCGTCGGCCTTCCACTGGTAGGGCTTGCCTTGGGGAAGTTCGCGCTCGGCGAAGAGCTGGTTGAATTGGGTGATGGGGCGGGCTTGATCGAGGGTAGCGGCGCTGTCGGCTAGATAGATTTCTTCGGGCTTGCCGAGTGAAGAGTACGCGAAGGCGATTTTGGGCGAGTGCGTGGCGGCGGAGATTTGGGAGTAAGTGCCGGGCCAGGTGCTGAGGCGATGCAGAGCTTCGGTGGGCTTGGCGGCGGAATAGAGTTGGACTTCGGTGCCGAGGCGCGCGGAGGCGATAACCCCGGGCGCGTTCGTCCGGGGAGCGCTCGCTGCGCTCGCGGGGCGGACGAATGCGTCCGCCCCTACGTCGGCGACGGCGTAGTGGTCGATGGGGCCGATGAAGTCTTTGCTCCATTGCTCGGTCGGATCATGCTTAGTCGGGTCATTATCGGGAGATTTGAGGGCGAGCGGGACGAGCGGGACGGCATTGACCCAGTAGAGATGCGGCTGCAGGTCGCGGTAGGGGCCGGAGACGTCGCCGGTTTCGACGGTGAAGAAGATGTGGCGGCTATCGCTGGCCCAACGCGGGCTGGTTTCTACGGCCTGGTTGTGGGTGACGCGGATGGGATGGGGACGATCGGGATCGGGGTTGCCGGCCGAGTCCATTATCCTGCGAGAGACGAAGAGAGCGAGGGTGTAGATTTCGACGTCTTCGTTTTTTTCCTGGCGCTGGTTGATGGAGTTGGTGAGGATGCCGAGCTGGCTGCCGTCGGGCGAAATGAAGAGCTGATCGACGCGCAGTGGCATCGTCGCCAGGGCTACGGCGCCCGGGGTCGCGTCCTCATCTTCTTTTTCAGCTTTTTCGGCGCTGCTCTCGGCCGTGGCGGCGGCATGGCGGGCGAGAGCTGCGGGCAGGTCGAGGGAGAAGATGGTGTCGCCGCGCTCGGCGGTGCGATATTGCACGACGTCTTTCCATTCCTTTTTGTACGCGTCTTTCTGGGCCCTGGACCAGGGCTGGCGGGTGGCGAAATAGAGAGTCTGCGCATTCCCTGACCAGGAAAAAGCGTGGACGTCTTCTGACCCTTGGGTTACGGGGAAGGCTTCGCCGCCGTCGGGCGAGATGAGAAAGAGCTGAGTGGTCTCGTCGTCTTTGTCTTTATTCTGCGAATCGGAATCGGAGTCGGCAGATTTTTCGCTGGACGACTTGCGCTCGGAGAGGAAGGCGATCCAGCGGCCGTCGGGTGACCATTTGGGCTCGGAGTCGTGACCGGATTGGGTCAACTGAAGCAGAGAGCCGGCCTGGCCGGCGGCGTTCTTATTTTCGTCGTTCCTATTCTGGTTACGCCAGAGCCACAAATCTTTGCGGAAGACTTGCTGATCCCAGTCGGCGCGTTCGGTGCCGATGACGACGGAGTTGCCGTCGGGCGACAGTTCGAGCGCGGTGAAGTCGACGGAGTTGAAGAATTCGTCGAGCGTGAGCTTGGGCTTGGTTTGAGCGGCGGCGGCCAGCGCACAGGTCGCAAACAGGACGACGGCTAAGACTATTTTGTGGATTCGCATTGGGTTCCCGGCAGGAAGAAGGTTTATACAACGGTCGATTCGCTGGTGGCAAGTTTGTGACCGGGGGTTCCGGAATCTGGAGTTACGGAACTTCGCCAGAGAAGCCAGAGCAGCGCGGCGAAGACGGGGACGGAGAGTTGGAGGTGCGTCCAGCGGGAGAGCGGGCCGAACAGGGGTAAGACGAATGCGAGATACAGCAAGCAGCGGAGCGCGGGGGTACAAGGATGTCGAGCGTGATTGAGAGACCAGTCCGCGAGCAGAAGCAAAGCGGGAACCAGTGCCAGCAAGTCGTAGATATAGAGATGCGGGTTGACCAGAACGGCCGCGAGAATGAGCGCGGAAAAGCGCAGCGCGGGCGGAGAGGAAGACCTCCAAATGGCGGCGGTGATTCCGATAACGGCGAGGGCGCTGAGAATATAGAGCAGCCATACGGCGCCTGGCCAGGGGATGAAGAGCGACCAGAAGGCGCGCAAGGAATGCATCTGGATGGGCGAGAATCTGAGTTCGGTGGTGCCCGGTTGGGATGCGCTGTGCAGCAACATCGCTAAATATGCGCGCGTCACATAGCGGCCAAAGTAGATCACTATGAATGCCAACTGCGCGGCCGCGGAAAACGCGAGGCCGGCGAAGGTTTTCCACGCCTGCGCCAAGAGCAGCACCAAAATGACGCCGGCGAGGAATTGGGGCTTGAAAGCGAGCAAACCGAGAGCGATTCCTGCGAGCCAGTCACGGCGCGAGAGGAAGACCAAACATGCGGCGGTGAAGCACAGCAGTAGCAGCGCGGAGAGCTGGCCGCGAAGGAAAAAATGAAACAGCGGCGTGTAGGCGATCGCGCAGGCTGCTACCAGCCCCGGATAGGGCCGAAGGGCAGGGCAAGCTCTCCACAGCAGATAGACGCACCCGAAATACATCAGCAGAGAAAACGCGACCCAGATTGCGGCCTGGGCGAGGAAAGAAAGCGGAAGCAGCGGGATAAACGGAAGGGCGACTTGCGGTCCATAAAAATACTGCAAGCGAACGGTTGTGTTCTGACCGACAACGGCGCGGATCGCGTGATCCAGTTCACGCTCATCGTACAGTTGGGAGGCGCGGCCCTGCGCGATCAGACGCGCGGCAAAGGGAAACTGAAGGAAGTCCTGGAACTTGACGTTGCCCGCGCGATCGAACAGACCGGGCGTGGCATAGTCGACGGCACAGACCCCCCACAAACAAAGAGCGAGAACGGTGGCGTGCGCGCCAATACGGCGCGGTGTGAGCCGCGTGGCTGCGGATCGAATCCAAGGCACTGTCACTGCGCGGGCTCGGCGTTTTTCAGGGCATCGTCAAGCGTCTGGCCGGGGTGAGGGGCGCTATGGGCGGCGATGACGCGCCAGCCGTCATCGTAGTCGCGGAATCCGACAGTCGAGTTGTACTGCAGGTCGCGGGAGTAGAGGGCGGCGCCGATTTCGTTGAGCGGGACCCATCGCCAGGTGAAATCGACGTCGGCAAGGTTGCCTTGCTTGCTGATGCCGGTGACGCCGACGAGTTCCCTTTTCGCGACGGGGATGGAGAGCGCCGGACGGGAGGCCGCTTCCGCGGGGATCAGGGCGTGAACCGTGTCCACGCCGGCGGGAGTCAGCAGAACGTCCCAGCAGGGCGGCGGGACCAGACCGGGAGAGCATGGGGCGGTGCTCGCCGAAATCCAGCCGTGATGTTGCAGCACCAGATATTCCGGCGAGACGTAGTCTTTGTTGGAGACGACTCCGGTCTGCAGCAGGAACTGCTGCGGGGTCTTGAACGGATCGGAGGCGGAGATGAGGTCGGAGGCGAGACGGCGGGTCAGGAAGTCGCGCGGGGAGCAGGACGCTAAGACGAGCAGAGACGTCAGCGCGATGGTCTTTAGGAGACCCCCACCCTTCGGCGGGCTCAGGGCAGGCTTTCCCGCGCCAAGAACGCGCGAGACCCTTCGACTCCGCTCAGGGCAAGAATGGGGCGCCCTGTCAATGATTCGAGAGAGTTCGATCGTTGATGTCTTCTGCTTCGGTCTGCTGTGATCCATTGTCGAACACTGCCGGGCTTCGCCCGGTGGACGGACGAATGCGTCCGTCCACACACAATCGCTCCTGCGCAAACAATACTTAACGACTTGTGATTGTAAATAAACGGGAGCGTTTTTGTGGGAGGAAAGGGCGCGAGGTGATCTGGCCTTCGAATTTTGTGGCCCAGCGGCCAGGAATTTGGTGGGCGCAACCGGGGCAGCGGCCTTCGGGAGTGAGGCGGTAGTCTTCGATGTGATAGCCGTAGCGGCGGATCAGGGTTTCGCGGCAGTGCGGGCAGCGGGTGTCTTCCCAGGGGCCGACCATGCCGGGAAGATTGCCGGCGTAGATGTAACGGAGCCCGGCGGCTTGGCCGATTTCGGCCGCGCACAGCAGATCTTCGACCGTGGTATTGCGCTGGCCTGCTCCTTGCATTTTGTAGTCGGTGTGGAAGGCGGTGACGTGCCAGGGAATGTCGGGGGAGATGCCGGCAAGGAATTCGGTGAGGCGGCGGAGTTCGTCGGTGGAATCGTTGAAGCCGGGGATGAGGAGGGTCACGATTTCGAGCCACAATCCCATGGCGTGAATGCGGCGGATGCTGTCGAGGATGGGGGCGAGGCGTCCGCCGAGTTCGTGGTAGTGGCGATCGTCGAAACTTTTGAGGTCGACTTTGTAGAGATCGAGATGAGGGCGCAGGAATTCGAGAACTTGCGGGGTGGCGTTGCCGTTGGAAACGAATCCGGTGAGCAGGCCGGCGGCCTTGGCCTGTTTGAATACGGCGACGGCCCATTCGCTGGTGATAAGCGGCTCGTTATAGGTGCTGACCAGAACTTTTGCGCCCTGGTCGAGCGCATCGCGCACCAGCATTTCAGGGGATGCATCGAGCGGCGGCGAGACGGCGTTGGGATCGCGCAGAGCTTGCGAGGTGACCCAGTTCTGGCAGTAGCCACAGTGCAGGTCGCAGCCGAGCATGCCGAAACTGTAGGCGAGCGCTCCGGGATGGGCGTGGAAGAAAGGCTTTTTTTCGATGGGGTCGCATTGCATGCCGGCGGTGTATCCCCAGGGAACGTAGAGGGTGCCGGCGCGGTTGTAGCGGACTTTGCAGACGCCGGGCTGGCCTTCGGGGATGGGGCAGCAGTGTCCGCAGGAAAAGCAGCGAACGCGGTTGTCGGCCAGTTTTTCGTAGAGGGCGGGGGCGGCCTCGCAAACTTTACGGTCGAGGATGTCGCGGAGGGCGGGCACGGGAGGCTCTGGGGATATTC
>Ga0181523_10001815_pt1 | contig 22031 bp, 19 predicted proteins | sample PEATcosm2014_Bin_43_FD_119752 | JGI IMG/M metagenome (GOLD analysis project Ga0181523, IMG submission 119752) | Peatland microbial communities from MTU Mesocosm Facility, Houghton, MI, USA - PEATcosm2014_Bin05_30_metaG | ecosystem: Environmental > Terrestrial > Soil > Wetlands > Peat | place... | reverse complement strand
GAACGTCGCCCACTACAACGGACACCGGCCGCACCGGGCCCTGGGTCAACAGGCCCCGCTCTTGCCGAGCATCCCGCCTGCAGCCGATCATCCCGCCCCTACGCGGCTACACCGCAGCGATGCCGTCCTCGGTCTGATCCGCGAATACCGACTGGTGGCGTGACCTGGCCGGATGGGAGTGTTGGCACCCACAGCATGGGAGGAGGGGTCGGGAACCGGAATTGGCCACGGCACGCGCGTCCCGCATTGCGGTGGTGGATGCCTGAATGTTTACCGATCGACGGCGTGCGGCTGGTCTGGAAGAACGACGGCAACTGCTGCCGCCATGCCACCGCTAGTAGCCTGAGTCCATGGTCATGGGAGACATGCACTTCGAGCGCGAAATGAGCCGCCCCGAGACCATGATGTGGAACATCGAGAGCGACCCGTGGCTCGCATCGACTGGCGGGAGCGTGACCGTGTACGACCGCCCGCTCGACTTCCCACGGTTCCATCGGTCGATGGCGCATGCGGTGGCCGTGGCGGCGCGGCTACGCCAACGGGTGGTGCCCGGCCGTGGGCCGCTGATCGCCCCGCACTGGGTGGCCGATCGGGACTTCGACCTCGACTGGCACGTTCGGCGGATCGGCGCTCCCGGTGAGGGCACGCTGCGGGAATTGCTCGACTGGGTGAGCCAGTTCTTCCAGGATCCGTTCGACCGCAGCCGGGCCCTGTGGCAGTACGTCGTGGTCGACGGGTTGAACGAAGGTCAAGGGGCGCTGGTCACCAAGATGCACCACGTCGTCACCGATGGCCAGGGCGCGGTTCAGCTCGCCGCCGCCTACATCACGCTCCAGCGCAGGGCGCCGCAGCCGCCCGAGGTCGACCTCGACGCGGTGATCGGGTCCGATCCTCAGCAGCCCGAAGGGCTGCCCGCCGAGGCGAGGGGCTTGGCCGCCGAGGCACTGCGATGGCCGATGGAGCTCACCCGCAAGATCATCGACGTGGCCACCCACCCAGACCGCGTTCTCCACGCCGGAGGGGAGGCCACCGACCTCCTGCGCACGACCGCGGACCAACTCCGCCCCGCCGGATCGCCACTGTGGCAGCACCGCTCCCGACATCGGCGTCTGGAGACGCTGACGGTGCCGTTCGAGGCCGCCCACCGTACCGCCAAGGCGCACGGCGGTACCTTGAACGACTTCTTCATGACCGGGGCGGGCGAAGCCGCCCACCGGTACCACCGGGCAAAAGGCGTCGCTCCCGAGCGGTTCCACGTGACCTTCGTTGTCAGCACCCACACCGATGCCCCCAGCGGCCTCAACGCATTCACACCCGTTCCCGTGGAGATTCCCAGTGGGGAGATGGGCCTGGCCGACCGGTTTGCCGCCATCCACGAGCGACTGGCCGAGCGGCGGAACGAAGTCCATGGCGGCGGCCCCATCGAGAGCGTGGCCAGCATCGCCAACTTCCTGCCGACCGCGCTCGTCACGAGCCTGATCCGAAATCAGGCCAGCCACATCGACTTCGCCACGAGCAGCCTCCCCGGCTTCAGAGGCAACACCTACGTGGCCGGCGCCCGCACGCTGCACACCTACGCCTTCGGTCCGCTGGCCGGGACTGCGTTCAACCTCACGATGCTCTCGACCAACCGCAGCCTCGACATCGGCGCACACCTCGACCCGGCAGCGGTGACCGACGCCGCCTTGCTGCGCGCATGCCTCGAGGACGCCTACCGTGACCTAATCGCCCTCGCCTGACATCGGCTGGTGCTGCTGATCTCAGTGTGCCCGACTGCGCTCCCGGTCAACGGACTGCATCGGGACGAGCGGTATGTGACTGCAGCGTCAGGCCAGATGAACATCAGCACGCCGACAGCGACTCGACGACACCGTTGTCTCCCCCAGGTCGACATCCGCCACAGCCAGTTCGTCACCCACCCACGTGGGGTGTCAGAAGTCGACCACGCCGTTGACCAGGGATCTCCCGACGGGTCCGGCGGGCTACGGTCTTGCTGCTCGGGGGTGAGGTGAAGGGCATCATTATCTCGATCGCGGGGCTAGATCCCGGCTGGGAACCCATCTCCGCGACAGCAATGCCACGATCGCAGGTTGACGGCGGCCCTTGAACGCGCATTTGCCGGCAGTGAGCAATCGTTGTCCTCGGGTGTGTCCAGAAGCGACACTTCGCAGCGATCTCCCGCCCCGATGCACCCAACTGCAGGGCGCCAACGGGAGCACTCCCGCCGCTCCCGTGATACCCCTCTGGCTACGCGGCCACCGGGTAGTACTCGTGGATGAGGCCACCCAGGACATCGTGACGTTCGAGGTTGAGTGACGGGGACGGAGCGGCGATCGCTCTCGTAGGTGCGGGCACGCCAAGGGCGATGCTTCGGTGGGGACGCCGTTGGTTGTAATGGCGGGCGTACTCCCGAAGGACTCGTTCGAGATGGCGACGGCCCAGGATGAGCATCCAATCGAGGCATTCGATGCGGACCGGCGTCTTGATCACCCGGATGCCTTCAGAGCGAAACACCTCGTCGAAGCTGGACGTGAACTTGGTGTCCCGATCCCGGATCAGGGACTTGATGGATCGACCGCGGTCTACAAGGTCGCCGACCGGGGCGAACGATGAGCCGGCCAGTTCGTCGCTCATCGGCGGCCGACCAGGATCACGTTGCTTTCGCCATCGCCGCCATTTGTGTTTGCCCGCTTCCCGGTGCCATCGCAGCAGCGCGTCGGGGGTGACCAGGAAGGACCGCCACCGTCTTCGAGGTAGCAATCGGCTGAGTGCAGCGAAGATCGCCCGATTGGCAGGCCGATAGCGAACTCGGGTGTGCAGCTGGCGTTCGAGAACACGCACCTGGCGCCGGAGCACCATGATCTCGACGTTCTTGTCCGACTCGCTTTGCCGGCCAGACAAAACGAGACCGAAGATACGGCACAAGCCGATGTAGAGGAGTGAGAAAGCCACGCTAGATGATGGCCGAATGTCGATCGAAAACGCCAGTGCAAGGGCCCAATTGGGATTTTGGATCCCTTCACCTTGGCCCCGGGTCGATGTAGTTGTGCGGCTGATCTCGCATTGGCGTCACCCTTCTCTCTGACGCATCGACTCGCGCTTCGGCGGAGGTACCAGTGGGTTTGCTCGCCAGTTCGAAACTGCACTGCGTTCGGACCAGACATCGAGTGTCCAGGCCCCGTATTGGCACGCGTGGCTCCACACCTGTCCACTTCTGCGAGGAACTACATGACCGGCATGTGCACCGGCTGTGCAGATTGCTTACATGATGACATCAGTATATTATCAGTCGATTATTCGATTTTGTCGATAGGGGAAACGTGCAGCAGGACTGTGACGAGTATTCGAGACCCAGTCAGTCTGAGCGGCACGAGAGAGATCCGTCACGGTGGGCCAACGGCTCCTACGGACAGACAGAGGAGACGGCGGACGTGGTCTGCACGAATTGTTGGCGCTGCGTGAAGCGCTCCGCCAACCCAAACGGCCTTCGTTGCCCACGCTGCGGCGCTTCGTTGCCGCTGTCAGGTGGCCGACGGAATACCCAGCGCCAGATTCCCGCGTGAGCGTGGGCACCCAAGCCCCAGGGAGTGGTAACGCGCCGACAAGGGCGTCCGATTCACCTGGTCGAGATGATAGATTGACGTGCTGACGATAATATCAACTGATTCTCTTCGCCTGCCCAAGGAGCAATGGAAGCGATGACGATTCGATCCATTCTGCAGGCGATCGTGCACCCACGGACCGTTACCGAGGACCTTGGTCCTCCACCCCAGGTTGCCGCCGACGTCCCCCGGCTCGCCGGATCACTCCAGCTTCGTCATGTCGACGCCGGCTCGTGCAACGGCTGCGAACTCGAGATCACCTCCACGTTCGGTCCGGTATACGACGCTGAGCGATTCGGGGCCCGCTTGGTGGCCTCACCACGGCACGCGGACGCGCTACTGGTCACTGGACCGGTAACCAAGAACATGGTCGGGCCCCTCGTGAAGACATTCGAGGCCATGCCCGAGCCGCGGATGGTGATCGCTCTCGGCGACTGCGCACGGGATTGTGGGGTGTTCCGGGGTGGCTACGGAGTCGAAGGCCCCGTGGGCGATGTCCTACCGGTCGACCTCCAGGTCCCGGGTTGCCCTCCCAACCCCGAAGCGATCGTCCGAGCACTGCGGGGTCTTACCGGACGGTGAGCAACCTCAGCTTGGTCATCACGGCGATCGCCGGCCTCTCCGCGGCGATCGCCGGCTGCGCGTTGCCGGCGAAGACCCGAGTTCATGCAGCAGTGGCGTTCACCTGGGGGGCGTGCATCGCCGCGCTCGTCGGGTCCCTGACTGTACTGCACACAGGGCACGCCATGGTGCTGAACTCGTCCCGAATCCTTCCGCTCACGGGCGTGACCATGGTCCTCGATCCGCTCGGAGCGGTCTTCGTCGTCGTAACGGCGGTCGTGGCCATTGCCTCTACTCTCTACTGGCTCGGCTACGCCAGCCATGGCCTGTCGACGCGCACGGCATCGGCTGCCCTGCCGATCTTCGTCACGAGCATGCTCCTGGTTCCCGCAGCGGGGAGCGTAGCCACATTCCTCTGGTTGTGGGAGTTGATGGCGTTGTCGTCGCTCTTGCTCGTACTGGTCGATCAACGTCGGCGCGAGGAGACGCGAAGCGCCGCACAGTGGTACGCAGTGATGACCCATGTCGGCGCATCGGCGATCCTCTTTGCCCTTGTGATGCTTTCGGCCCATGCCGGCAACCAGACCTTCGCTGCGATCCGCATCCACGCCGTGCACCTGCCGGCTGCAGTTCGCAATACGGCGTTCCTACTCGCCCTTGTCGGGTTCGGGTCGAAGGCGGGAGCGGTGCCTTTGCACGTCTGGCTGCCCAAGGCCCATCCGGAGGCACCCAGTCCGGCCTCGGCACTCATGTCCGGAGCAATGGTCAACCTCGGCATCTACGGGATCGTGTTGGTCGGCGACCGGCTGCTCGGCGGAGGCCCAGCCTGGTGGTGGCTGACGGTGACCGCCGTGGGGGTCGTCTCTGCCCTCTTCGGCGCGCTTCACGCAGCAACAAGCACCGACTTGAAACGGCTGCTCGCCTACTCCACCGCGGACAACATGGGCCTTGTCCTCATCGGTGTCGGAGCATCAGGGTTGTTCGCTACAACTGGCCATCCAGCGATTGCCGCGATCGCCATGGTTTCGGCGCTACTCCTGACCGTGAATCATGCCGCCTTCAAGGGCAGCCTGTTCCTCTCTGCCGGCTCCGTCCAAGTGGCGACGGGCAGCCGCGACCTTGACGGCATGGGGGGGCTCTTGCGGCGTATGCCGATCACCGGAGCGGTGTTCCTGGTCGGTGGGCTTGCCATCGCCGCTCTGCCGCCACTCAACGGATTCGTCGGCGAATGGTTGCTGTTCCAGAGCCTGTTGCACGGATTGCCGACGTCGAGCACCGCTGTCGCCATCGCCGTGCCGGTGGGGGTGGCTGCGCTGGCTCTCACCGGCGGGCTCACGGCGGCAGCATTCGTGAAGGCAATAGGGGTGGGATTTCTCGGAAGGCCCCGGTCGGAGGGAGCAGCCACCGCTCACGAAGTGCCCCGCACTATGCAGCTGGGCGCCGCATTGCTTGCCGGGGCGTGCGTGGTCCTCGGAGTGGTCCCGATGATCGTCCTGCCCGCTCTCGAGCGCGCTACGGCCGCAGCGGTGCCCGGAGCGCCGGCACATTCGCTGCGCTCTTCAGTCGAGTTGCGCCTGGCCGGACTCCAGGGCGTGCTGGCTCCGGCCCTGCTTGCTGCCGGTCTGGCCCTCGCCTTCATTGCCGTGATCGCCATACGCCGGCTGGCACAGCGACGATCCCACCTTCGGCTGGCCCTTCGAAGAGCCGAGCCATGGGGATGCGGTCGTGAGCTGCAGACCGCCCGGATGCAGTACACCGCCACCTCCTTTGCCGAGCCGCTGCAGCAGGTGTTTGACGACGTGCTTCGCCCCGACCGCGACCTCAACGTGAGCCATCTGGCCGAATCGCGCTATTACACGGAGAAGATCGCCTACCGGACCTCGATCGGTGATGTCGTCGAGCACAACGTGTACCGACCGATGATCGGCGCCGTGAACGCGTGGGGGCAATGGGCTCGTGGGCTGCAAAACGGTAGCGTCCACCGCTACCTCGCCTACGGGCTGGTGGTCCTTGTGGTGATTTTGGCGGTGATCGTATGAACGGCATCGGGGGCGTGATCGCGGCAGTACTGGTGGCCGGGGCCCAGATAGCGGCAGTGGCCGTCGGCGGACCATTGCTAGTCGGCGTCATGCGCAAGGTTCGCTGCCACATCGAAGGCCGTGTTGGACCCCCGATCCACCAGCCGCTGCGCGACCTGCGCAAGCTCTTCTCCAAGCAATGCATGCGTCCAGACCAAGCCAGCTGGGTCTTCGGGGTCGGGCCGGTGGTCCTGGTCGCCACCGCCGTGCTGATAGCGGCAATATCTCCGCTGGCGACGACTCATCCCCCGCTCGGGCAGACCGCTGACTTCTTCGCCATCGTTTTCGTGTTGCTGCTCGGCTCGGTCGCCCTGGCGCTCGCCGCCCTCGATACGGGAACCCCGTTCGGCGGCATGGGGTCGAGCCGAGCCATGACCATCGGCGCGCTGGCGGAGCCGGCGCTCCTCGTCGCCATCTTGGCCATGTCGATCCCCGCACACACCTCCAATCTGCCGGCACTGGTCCGCATCGGGCTCGCCCACCCACAGCTGATCGCCAGCCCCGAACGGTTTCTCGCCCTCGGCTCCTTCCTCGTCGTGATCCTGGCCGAGAGCGGACGTCTCCCGGTCGACAATCCCAGCACCCACCTCGAGCTCACCATGATTCACGAGGCCATGGTCCTCGAGTACGCCGGTCCAGACCTGGGACTCGTCATTCTCGGCGAATCGATGCGCCTCGCCCTACTCCTCGGCCTGCTCGTCAACCTCCTCGCCCCCTGGGGAATTGCGGACCGGGCGGGGGCGGCCGCCTTAGTCATCGGCCTCGGTGCGCTGGTCGGCAAGGTGGTCGTCGCAGGAATCGTCATCGCCACCTTCGAGGTCTTCACCGCCAAGCTTCGGCTCTTCCGTCTGCCCGAGCTACTCGCCGGCGCCTTTGTCCTGGCCGTGGTCGGCGCGTTCACTGCGCTGGTAGTCCGATGAGCGGCTCCGCCTATGCCAGCTCGCTCGAGCTCGCGTCCGGTGTCGTCCTCGTCTGCGCCGTCGTGACCTTGTGGCGCCGCTCACTCTCCGCCATCGTGAAGGCACTGGCGGTCCAGGGTGTCGCTCTCGGTGTGGTGGCGCTCATCCTCGGTGTCGGCAAGCACGACGGTGTGCTCATCGCGGTGGCGTGCCTGGTGATCGCAGCCAAAGGGGTGGTCATCCCGGTGCTACTCGGTCGAGTGGTGGCTGGCGACCCGGCCAGCCGCGAGGCGGCGCCCATCGTCAATGTGCCCGCCTCGCTGGTCGGCGCCGGGGCGCTCACCTTCCTCGCCTATGGAGCCACGGGGTCGGTGGTCGCCCTCATCCCCACGACCGCCGGCCGGCTCATTCCACTCGGCTTCGCAACAATGCTCATCGGCTACTTCGCCATGGCGGTCCGCCGGAAGGCGGTATCCCAGATCGTCGGCCTGCTCCTCGTCGACAACGGCATCGCCCTGGTGGCCTTCCTCGCCACAGCCGGGGTTCCCCTCCTGGTCGAGTTGGGCGCATCGCTCGACGTCCTCCTCGCTGTCGTCGTCCTGCGCGTCCTTGCCGCGCAGATGTGGTCGAAGTTCGGGGTGCTCGACCTCGACGAGATGCGCGAGTTGCACGACTGATGTTGGCCATCGTCGTACTTGCCGTACCCTTCGCCGCCGGCATCGCCTCGGCCGTGCTGCCGTGGCGGCGCGAGATCGGCTGGCTGTGCACGGCGACGATTGGCGTCGTGCTCGTCTGCGGTATCGGCCTGGCGGCGCGCGTCGTCCACGGTCCACCGATCACCGCGTTCGGCGGGGCACTCCGCGTCGACGCCCTCAGCGCCTTCATGGTGATCGTTATCGGGGCGATCGGCCTCCTGGCTACATGGCAAAGCGTGCGTTATCTCTCTTTGGAGATCGCCGCCGGTCGCTCCAGCCGTCGCCACGCGTCGCTCTACAGCGCGCTCGTCCAAGGTTTCGTGACTGCCATGCTCCTCGCCGTCTTGGCCGGCAACGTCGGGGTCATGTGGGTGGCCGTGGAGGCCACGACCATCATCACCACGTTCCTCGTCGGGTATCGTCAAACCCGAGGATCGCTCGAAGCGTCGTGGAAGTACATCGCAATCTGCTCGGTGGGGATCGCCATGGCCTTCCTCGGCACCGTGCTCGTCTATCTCGCCGCCCTGCATGTCGGGCACCACCTGCACGCCAATCTCGACTGGACGTCGCTGATGGCCGTGTCGCATCACCTCGATCCCGGCGTCATGCGCCTTGCCTTTGCGCTGCTCGTCCTCGGCTATGGCACCAAGGTCGGTTTGGCCCCCATGCACAGCTGGCTCCCCGACGCCCACAGCCAGGCACCCGCCCCGGTCTCCGCCCTCATGTCCGGGGTGCTTCTCACGGTGGCCTTCTACGCCCTGCTGCGGTTCAAGGCCATCGCCGACGGCGCCCTCGGCGTTGCATTCCCGCGGGCGCTGCTCGTGGCGGCGGGGTTGCTGTCCCTGGTGGTCGCCGCTTCCCTGCTGCTCACCCAACGGGACTACAAGCGGATGCTCGCTTACCACAGCGTCGAACACATGGGCCTCCTTGCCCTCGGGGCGGCGGCCGGCACCCCCCTTGCCATCGCGGCGGTGCTGTTGCACATCCTCGGCCACGGCTTGGCCAAGGGAGTGCTCTTCCTCACCTCGGGCGAGATCCTCCACGCCGAGGGAACGACCGAGATCGCCCAGATAAAGGCCCTGTTGGCCCGGCGCCCGGCACTTGGCGGGATCTTCGGCTTCGGACTCGTCGCCCTGCTCGGATTGCCCCCTTTCAGTCTCTTCGTGAGCGAACTCAACATGGTGCGGGCCGAGACGCAAGTCGGCCTCGGGTGGGCGGCGGCCATCTCCCTCGGGTGCATGGCGGTGATCTTCGGCGCGGTGATGTCCCATGGGCGCCACATGCTGTTCGGCTCCGGTCCCGACGGGGAGCGGGTGCACAAGACACCGGGCATTGTCACGGTGCCACTTATTGGCGGACTCGTCGGCTGCGCCGCTCTTGGCGTGGTGGCATGGCCGCTCGACAGCCTTTTGCGCGCTGCTGCACAGGTGGTCGCCCTGTGAGTGCAGGAGCGTCGCGTATCGAACACGTCCTGAGTGAGAGGCCGGCGCGTGCCGTAGTGGAGCTGGCAACCGGCGAACTCGTTGAAAGTGCCGGCGCACTGTTGGCAGCCGGATACCGTTTGGCCTTGGTCGCCGCGCATGACGGTGGGGGCCCACTCCGGGTTGTCTACCTCTTCGCCGACGGGCCGCCGGACCAGCGCGTCGAACTGCACGTTCAGGTCCAGCGCAACCAGGCGCAGGTGCCGTCGCTGACGCACCTGTCCTTCCCTGCCGGCCGATTTGAACGCGAGATGCGGGACTTGTTCGGCATCGAGCCCGTTGGTCATCCCCGGCCCCGAAGACTGGTGTTGCACCAGCACTGGCCCTCGGGTTGGCACCCGATGAGGGCGGACGCCGGACCACGACCGGCCATGGTCGACGACGCCGAACCGTACCCATTCGTCGACGTCGAAGGGCCTGGCGTCTACGAGATCCCCGTCGGCCCCGTCCACGCCGGACTCATCGAGCCGGGACACTTTCGATTCTGGGTGGTAGGGGAGACCATCGTGAAGATGAAGGCACGGCTCTGGTTCGTCCACAAGGGTATCGAGCGGCTCTTCGAAGGCCGAGATCTGCAATCCGCTCTGCCCTTGGCCGAGCGGATCTCGGGAGACAGCGCCGTCGGCCACAGTCTGGCCTTCTGTCTCGCTGTCGAGGAGGCCTGTGCGATGGAGGTACCGACCAGAGCCAACGAATTGCGCGCCGTGCTGGTCGAACTCGAACGCCTCTACAATCACGTGGCCGATGTTGGGGCGATGTGCAACGACGTCGGCTTCGGCTTGGCCAATGCCCACGCCCTCACACTTCGTGAGCGCCTCCTACGGCTCAATGCCGAGGTGACCGGCCACCGTCTGCTCCGTGGGGGAATCGTTCCCGGCGGCGCATTACTTCGCTCGCTCCCCCGACCCGACCACCTCCAAGACATCGGCGCCCGATTCCAGGAGATCATCGATCTGGCACGCTCCAACAGCATCGTCATGGATCGATTCACCGGCACCGCCGTGCTCAGTGCCACCCAGGCAAGAGAGATCGGGGTCCTCGGCGTAGTCGCCCGGGCATCGGGTCTGTCCCACGACGCCCGGTTGTCGCATCCCTTCACCGATCCCCCGATGGACTTCCACCCTGCACGGCACGACGCTGGGGACGTCCTCGCCAGGTTTCTCGTCCGTTGCGCCGAAGTCGAGGCCTCCCTGGCGCTGCTCACCGACTACGTCACCCGTGATGGCCCTCTGTCGGCACTCGGACCCAAGCCCAGCGTCAGAGGCAAGGGCCATGGGTCAGGCATGGTCGAAGGCTGGCGGGGCACCGTTGTCCACCGGATCGAGGTCGACCCCGACGGGAAACTTCAGCGAGTAAAGGTCGTCGACCCCTCGTTCATGAACTGGCCGGCTCTACCGGAGGCGCTGGCCAACACGATCGTCCCGGACTTTCCTCTGGCCAATAAGAGCTTCAGCCTCTCCTACGCCGGCAATGACCTGTGACGCATCGTGCCCACTGTCAGGTATGGGCGCCTCCAGTGCCGCCCATACCTGACATCTTGATTAATCCGTTAGCCTGCGGGTTGATGAATCCGTTAGACTACGGCGATCGGGTGGACTGGTCCGAGTTCGTGAACCGATTGCAGACGACTTGAGCCGCCCGGCCAGCAAGGAGATGACGCGTTGTGGTGACCGCACCGATCTACCAGGTGAAAGCTGACTTCTTCAAAGCGCTCGGCCACCCGGCAAGGATCCGCGTCCTGGAGGTGTTGCGCGACGGCGAACGCGCCGTGAGTGAGCTCATTCCCGCTGTTGGTCTCGAGTCGTCGCACCTCTCCCAGCAGCTTGGCGTCATGCGTCGGGCCAACCTGATTCAGGCCCGCAAGGAAGGGGCCAGCGTGGTCTACTCCGTCGGCAATCCGATGATCTTCGAACTGCTCGACGTGGCCAAGCAGATCCTCACCTCGTCGCTCGCTGAGACCCGGGATCTCCTCGCCGAGCTCGAAGCGGTCGAGGTGTCCCCCCGATCCGGGCGCCGGTGACAGAGCTTCCTGAATCGTGGCACCGGAGCAACCGACCGTTGGTGATCCGCTGCGGCGCGACGCCTCGAAGGTTCGCACCCCTCGCAAGGACCGGCGGTCGTGCCACACGTGCCGTCACCTGTGCGGAGACTACCGGCACGAAGTCGCCGAACCCCGGTTCTGCGACCGGGCCATGGTCGGCGTTCACGATGGGAGCGGCCTACCGCCGCCGAGTCACCCTCATCGTGCTGTTGACCTGAATGTCGGCAAGCGCTGTCCTGATCCCCGTTGCACCAGCGCTTGCCCTATCGGTGGCGGCGATCTTCGTGGTCACCCTGGGCATCGACCTCGACCTGCTCCGCCGCCAGGTCCTCCTCGCCGAACGGTCGATGACGGCCACATTCCGGTCTCGGCGACCAGAGCGGCCCCATCTGCTAAGAAAAATACCTTATAATATTATCAGTTAATAGAACTAGCGGCATGTTGGTGTTTGCCGGCCCCGAACCTGTGTCCAGAGCGACCTCGCCGTCGGCCGCAACCCCAAGCGGGGAAGGAGATGGTGGTCAATGAACGTGTACGACCTGCTCCACGAGTACCGCCCCCCAAACCGTCGTGCTCACGGCCTCCGGTGCCGGGATCGAGCCGATCGGCGGCGACGCAGCTCGGGAATTTCTGGAGCAGCGGTGCGAGATCACTACTGGGCTTGGAATGGCCGGCGCGGCCTGGGGGCCTTTGCTGACGGCGCCACCCTGATCGGGGTGGCGGTCCTTTCCACCTCCGGACCATCCCAAGGTCAAGCGGGTGTCGCCGTAGTCCCGGGATGCCGGCGCCTTGGGGTGGGCAGCGAACTGGCCGACGTTCTGGTCCACGAAGTCCAAGGACGGGGACTCAAGACGTTGACATGCACCCGCGCCTCGGCTGATCCCGTGCCCCAACAGTTCGTCAGGTCACTTCAATTGACTACGACCCGCCGGGTAAACAGCAACACGGCAGTCATGGTCCTCGTCGTCACCGATGCCCCGCCCCACAATCTGCGACATCAGCAATGAGTCAGACCATCCACGGACAATACCTAGTGCCATTGCCCCCACGTCAAAATACTGTGTGCTAAGAAGAAGCAGACTTGAGGGGGAAGGGGTCAGCATGATCCCTTCAACAAGTTGACTGGGGGTCGACGATGAGATCGAGCGAGAAGCGGGCTACGGGGCGCTTGGCGACAAGGACGCTCACCGACATCGTGGGGAACGTCAGAGACACTCATAAGGCCGTGGCGAAGCGAGTGTTCGGTTGGGGGCCTCGTGTCACGCTCCCGGTCAAAGTCATCCACAATCCCATCGCTGCGATTGTCTACGGTTCGATCCTCGGTGGTGAGTTTGCGCTGGGGTTCACTGCAGCGGAAGCGTTCGCCGCCACGAAGGACTCGGGCGTGCCGCTCGGTTCCACTCTGAGGGGCAACTTCGCTCTCTCCGCAGTGAACGGCACACTCGGTGACGAGCTGGACGAGCAGGGCAACCCCCTGTCGATCAAGATGGCCGTCAGACGTGACCGGGTCAATGTCGGATTGCGGCCCGCCGACCTTGCTGCTGCGTTCCCTGCTGCGACTCCGAAGCTGGCGGTGTTCATGCACGGGTTGGGTGGGTCCGAGGACGCATGGCACTTGCGATCCGGGCGTCGTGACGGTGAGAGTCACGGCTCACTGCTGGCGAGCGAGCACGGCTACACACCCGTGGAAGTGCGCTACAACTCGGGCCTTCATGTCGCAGAGAACGGTCGGCAGCTTGCCGCCCTGCTCGACCTGCTCGTGGCGGCATGGCCGACAGAGGTGGACGAGATCATCCTGCTCGGTCATTCGATGGGTGGACTCGTGATCCGTAGCGCCTGCGATCAGGCAGACGAGAACGGATGGGTGTCACGAGTGCGCCACGTATTCTACCTGGGCACTCCGCACACCGGGGCACCGTTGGAGCGGGGGGTGAGCAGGCTCATCGAGCGGCTCGTCAAGGTCGAGGAAGGCCGCCCGCTCGCCACGTTCCTCGACAAGCGCAGTGTTGGGATCAAGGACCTGCACTCGGGGAGCTACGCACCGCTGCTCGACTCGTCCAAGCACTACGCCGTCAGCGCCAGCATCACGGCCGATCCAGACCACCCGGTTGCACTCCTGGTAGGGGATCTGCTCGTGCTGCCCGCAAGTGCTCACGGAAAAGGTCATCTCGACTTTCCCGAGCACCACAAGCGTCACGTCGGCCGGCTCACTCACTTCGGGCTGCTCAACAACCCGGCCGTGTACGACGCCATGAGCGAGTGGCTCGCTCTCAGGGGACACCACTCGTCATCGGATTCGACCCGTCGAATCCAGCCAGCACCAGAGCCGGCCATTACCTGAGGTCGCATCTCCGCCCGCTGACGTCGGCCCTGCTCTCGTCGGTCCACTGCATGGAGCCGGGCCAAGGTTCGTTCGGGGTCACCCAGTCCAGCCACTCCCATCCTCCTCACGGGCACGCTGTGAGCTATCTGGTCGGTAGGGTCACCACCAAGTCGTCAGCATGGTCGGCACTTGCATCGACCCGAAGGTGAAGGGCACCACGATGTCGATCGGAGCCCTGAACTGGAAGTTCGCGGTGGCTTCAGGCATCATCCGCCGTGGCTTTCTCGCTCCTCTGCATCAGCTTGTGTCGCATTCTCCGCCTCGTCTTGACGTCCCGACGAGCCGAGTCGGACAAGGACATCGAGATCATGGTGCTCCGGCACCAGGTGCGTGTTCTCGAACGGCAGCTTCCGGCACGTGTCAAGTACCGGCCAGCAGATCGGGCGATCCTCGTTCCATTGAGTCGTCTGCTCCCTCGAACCCGGTGGCGGTCCTTCTGGTTTACCCCCGACACGCTGCTGCGATGGCACCGGTAAGCGGCCAAACACCGGTGGCGCCGCTGAGGGAAGCAACGTGGCCCTGGCCAACCGCCGATGAGCGATGAACTGGTCGGGCTCATCGTTCGTCTCGGTCGGGACAACCGGCGCTGGGGGTGCATCCGCATCCAGGGAGAGCTCCGAAAGCTTGGGATCCGGGTCTCGGCCAGTTCGATCCGACGGGTCCTGCGCCGACATGGCCTGGGGCCCGCACCCCGAGGTGGTGACCACGTGGTCGGAGTTCCTTCGGTCCCAGGCCCACAGCGTGCTCGCCACGGACTTCTTCACCGTGGACACCGTGTCACTCAAGCAGCTCTACGTGCTCTTCGTGATCGAACTGTCGACTCGAGAGGTGCACATCCTTGGTGTCACCGACCATCCGACAAGTGCGTTTGTCACCCAGGTGGCGCTCAACTTCACGGGTAACATGGCCGAAGGAGGTCGATCCATCAAGTTCCCGATCCGGGATCGGGACACCAAGTACTTCGCCAGCTTCGACGAGGTGTCCCGCTCCGAAGGCATCCGGGTCATCAAGACGCCAGTCCGGTCTCCTCGGGCCAATGCCTACGCGACCGCTGGGTGGGGACGGTTCGCATCGAATGCCTTGACCGGATGCTCATCCAAGGTCACGGTCACCTCGAAGGAGTACTTCGTGAATATGTCACTCACTGCAACCAACAGCGCCCGAATCGCGGCATCGATCTTGAAGTGCCCACTGGTGCGAGCGCTGCCGCTCTCCCGTCATACTCGGCCCATCGCTCCGACGTACTGGGCGGATTCATCCACGAGTACTGTCCAGTGGCCGCATAGTCAGAGCGGCGTCAGGGGTATGGCGGTGGTTCTCCCAATTGCGATATCCAGTTCTGGTTGGGCTCATTGAACCGCGACGTCGCTCCGAGGTTTCACTTCAACTTTGTCGTGAGTCGAGACATTCCCTCACTCCTGATGAAGGGGTATCCAGTAGTCACGGTCACGATGCGTTGGTCGCCGTCGCAGAGACGAGAACGGTTGCTGGCCGCGATCGAGCGGCGTGATCGAGATTTTGGTGCCCTTCAGCTGAACTCATTCGACGCTGAGGGTAGCGCCTCTCTCGAGCCAACGTGGGTTAGCCCAGTCTGGATCCCGACCGCGACGCCGAGATCATCGCGTCACGCCATCGTCAGGCCGCCGCTGACCGACAGCGTTTGGCCGGTGATGTAGCGGGCGCCGTCGCTAACCAGGAATGCCACTGCGGGAGCGATGTCTTCCGGTTGGGCGGTGCGGCCGAGCGGGATGGCCCGGGCCAGCCCGGAATAGAGCTTCTCGGAGTAGGCGGCCACCTGGGCGAGTAGGGCGGTCTCGGTGGGCCCGGGGCACACGCAGTTGGCAGTGATGCCGTACTGGGCGCCTTCGCGTGCGAAGGTCTTGGTGAACGCGATGACGCCGCCCTTGGTAGCCGAGTAGGCGGCCTCACCTGAGGAGCCCACCCGGCCGGCATCCGAGGCAATCGTGACGATGCGCCCCTCGTTGCGCTCGGCCATGCCGTCGAGCACGGCCCGGCAGCAGGCGATCGTCCCCTTGAGGTTGACGGCGATGATGCGGTCCCACTCGTCCTCGGTGGAGTCGATGAACGGCTTGATCACATCGATGCCCGCGTTGTTGACCAGAGCGAGTATCGGTCCGACGTCCGACTCGATCCGGACAACGGCGGCTCGTACCGAGTTGGTCGAGGCGATGTCGACAGCGATGCCGGCGGCGGGCAGACCGTGGTCGGCCGTCAGGGTCGCGGCCGTCGCAGTGGCAGCCGCCTCGTCGAGGTCGCACACGGCGACCGTCCAGCCGTCGGCGGCCAAGGCATGGGCGATGGCGGCACCGATGCCGCGGGCGGCACCGGTCACCGCCGCTACTCGTGTCGTGGTCAAGGGGGCTGGTTCCTTCACTCGCTCGTCGGGCCGTTGAAGATCGGGGTGCGCTTCTCGCGGTGCGAAGCGAGGCCCTCGGCTGCGTCGGGTCCACCGAAGCCGTAGAACTCGTAGGCGAGCGACGCATCGAACGCCGGCCCCGCGGCGCGGTACCAATGGTTGAGAGTGTGCTTGGTCAATCGCAGGGCGGCCTGGGCCATCCCGGCGAGCTGGGTAGCCACCTCGAGCGCTTTGGTCTGCACCTGGTCGTCCTCGACGCACAGCGACACGAGACCGATCCGTTCGGCTTCCTCGCCTGAGAGGGTCTCGCAGGTCAGCAGGTAGTACTTCGACTTGGCCATGCCAGCGAGAAGCGGCCAGCAGACCGCCGCGTGATCGCCCGCGGCGACCCCGAGCCGGGTGTGCCCGTCGATGATGCGCGCCGTTCGCCCGACGATCGAGATGTCGGCCAGCAGCCCGGCGACCAGACCGGCACCCACAGCGGGGCCGTGGATGGCGGACACGATCGGCTTGGAACAGTTGATGACGTTCCACACGAGGTCGCGCGCCTCACGCATGACGCGGGTACGCACCGCGTAGTCGCTGGTGATGCCCTCAAGGAGATCGAAGCTCCCGCCGGCCGAGAAGCCCTTGCCCGCTCCCTGGAGCACAGCGACCCGGACCTCTGGGTCCCTGTCGATCGACGTCCACACCTCGGCGATCTCACGATGGGCATCAGGCGACACTGCGTTCAGTCCGGGTGCATCGAGAGTGATGCGCAGCACGCCGTCGGAGGGACGATCGAAGCGGAAGCTCGGATAGGTGGCAACATAGTCGAGACTCATGGATTCCCCTCTTGGCGGCTCGGCAACGACCCGTGCGGCTCGCTGGCTCGTGACATGAGATGACCGACGAGACTCTATGGCATGAAGGCCCCAGGCGCTTTGGACAATGCTCGGGATCGCTCGCCGGGGCACAGGTCACCGCAACGGTCCACGGGTCCGGTCAGTTGGCCTGAGCCTCGTTCGTCAGTTCCGTATGGCCGCACTCACGAGGTTGCAACGGACTCATGACGCCCCGTTTCGTACGGGCAGTAACCAAGTGGGACGCATGGCAAAGGTGCTGTTCAGGGCGTACAACATGTACGACGGCCGGGGCACCGCAGCTCATGTTCGGTCGCGTCGTTCTGTGCTGCCAACCATGTCAAAGACCTTTGCTATTGAGACGCCGATGGTGGGTTGGGAAAGCCACCGTCAGTCTGGTGCGCCTTCGAGATACACCCAACTGCGAACCGGGTCCGTCGCGCTCGCGTATTGCCACTTTCGTTCGTGGGCGCCGATCGTGCAATCACCTGGGGCCGCCGCGGTGACGGCCTTCACGGCGTAGTCGGCGACGTGCCGTGCATGCCCAGCCATGTGTGCAATACCAGCGGCCTGTCCTGCGGCCCGCGCCGCGGCCTTCTCGGCCGCATCAGTTACAGACCGTGCAGTTGCGTGTGCCGCGACTGCCGCCCGGCGAGCCGCGCCGACGCGGATCTCTCCCCGAGCGAACGCTCGCGCCACCTCGACGGGCTTCCTCGGTCGGTCGTCCTCGAGATGCCACTCCTCGAACAAGGGCAGGACACGCTCGACGCACTCGCTGGCCCACTGAGCCAACATTCGACGATCATCCTCGGCCCCCGTGAGTGGGCAGCGCTCAGAGCCCCTCATGCGATCGAGTGTTTCACGGAGTCCACTGCGGTTGCACCGTCGCAAGAGCTTGCCCTTCTGACGTGTAGGCACCTGTGGGTGCCGACAATGTCATCCGAGTTGTCTGAGCAGGACGTTCGTGGAATGGCCCCGAGGCACGAAACTGGGCCATGGCCCTATCGTTTCCCTACCTTGCCTTCGTCAGAACTCTCCAGTTGGTGCGCCTGAGTCGGCGCGACGACGAAGACCTGGCCGTCGAGATCGTCATGCTTCGCCACGAGGTTGCCGTGCTCCGTCGCCAGGTGGCCCGGCCGGCCTTGCGACCTTCAGACCGGGCGCCCGAGCATCCCCGCCGGCACGGCATCGATCCGCCACCGATGCGTAATGGTCCGACCTGGAATGAGTTGCTCCGCTCCCAGGCATCCTCCATGCTGGCCTGCGACTTCTTCTCGGTCGGTACGGTGTTGCTGAAGCACCGCTCCGTGCTGTTCTTCATCGAGCTCGATACCCGACGGGTCTACGTGACCGGGGTCATGGCTCATTCGATCGGCTCCCGGGTGGTCCAACGGGCGAGAAACCTGACCGTGGCATTGGAGGATCGGATCCATCCCGTCCGATTCCTGATACGTGACCGAGACACCAAGTTCAAGTCCAACTTCGATGAGGTCTTCAAGGCCGATGGTGTCCGCATCATCCGCACCCCAGTCCGAGCACAACGGGCCAATGCCTTCGCCGAGCGTTTCGTCGGCACTGTCCGTCGTGAGTGTCTCGACCGGGTGGCTTCGGGCGGGAGAGTTCAGGGACAACCTGTTCCTGCTCGGTATCGGCAGGTTGCGCAGGATTTGCGCCGTCGGAACTCCGGTCAGTGTGCCTTGCCAGTCATCATGGGCAGCGATTCGTAGCGCCGCACGAAAGGTCCAGGGGCGAATCGGCCACGCGATTCGTCCACCTCGAATTCAGGTATCACTCGGAGCAGTTCCTCCAGCACCACGCGAGCCTGGAGGCGGGCGGCGGCGGCACCGATGCAGTGGTGTGGTCCGTTGCCGAAGGTCAGCATGCGACCAAACCGGCGGGTGACATCGAGATCGTCGGCAGTCGGCCCGTACTCACGTGGGTCGCGGTTGGCAGACCCATACAACAGATGGACCTTGCTAGCAGCCGGGATGGCCGTGCCGTACAGTTCCACACACCGAGTCGTCGTCCGAGAAAGGCCCTGCACCGGGCTGGTCAGGCGCAGCAATTCCTCCACCGCCCCCCGCAGCAGTCCCGGGTTGTCGAGGAGCAACCGCCGCTGTTCGGGGTACTGGGCGAGGGCGACCGCCGCCCCGCCGAGTAAGCCGGAGGCCGTGTCGTTGCCGCCGGCGATCATGACAAAGCAGTAGCCGAGGATCTCATCAACATGGAGAGAATGACCATCGACCTCGGCGGCAACTAGGTCTGACAGCATGTCGTCGCCTGGGTGCTGCCGTCGCCACTCGATCAGCTCGGTGAAGTAGCCATACAACTCAGCCACAGCCCCGGCAGCGTCGCGTACCGTGTTGCCGGTGGCATTGGCCTGCACGATGGCGTCGCTCCAGATGTCGAAGTGTTCTCGGTCGCTCTCCGGCACGCCGAGGTATCTGGCGACCACAAACGTCGGGAGGGGCCCGGCCAGCATCTCGATGAAGTCGGCTTCACCAATCTCAGCAAGTGCCGCTACCCGGGTCTGCACAAAGGCCCGTACCGCCGGTTCAAGCTCGGCAACCTTGCGTGGCGTGAATCCCCGGCTGATGAGTCGCCGAAACGTCGTATGCAACGGCCGGTCCATCATTACGAGGGTCGGCTTCAACCCGAGCGCCAGGATCTCGTTTTCCTCAAAGGTCAACCCTTGCGCCGAAGAGAAGGTGACGGTGTCTGAAGCGGCTTGGAACACATCTTCGAAGCGAGAGAGCACCCAAAACCCATGGGACGTCTGATACACGGGATTCTCCTCCCGCAACCGTCGATAGACGGAGTACGGGTCCTGCTGGGTTCCCGGGTCGAGTGGGTCGTAGATGAGTGGTGAAGTATCGAGCATCACAGCGGGCCCTTCTTCCAAGGATCGGCGAACCAGACAATAGAAGGCAGCCCGAGGTACTGCCTGGAACCAGCCAAACTGGAGGAAGCTTCGGCGACGGAAGGTCCGACCTCGGCATCGGTCCGACATCCAGTCATCGAGCCGGCTTTTCAAGGACAAGCCGTTGGGCCGAGTTTCAGCTGCCAGATTGAGAGGTGCCCAGTAGACCGACAGGCTCGAATCGACACTCAGGTTGAGAAACGAGATTCACACTGTCGCCGAACATTGTGGGTGCCGAGAACCTCATCCGTGCCGTTCACCTGGGACTCTCTCCGTAGCGGGCATGGCCGCGAGGTTGGGCCTTCCGCCGTCGAAGGGCTTGACTCCCCGCCCCGGAGGTCAGCCAATCCTCCGTAGCTAGGTCGAACAGAACGGCTTGGTGGCCTCATTCAAGAGTGCGGGCTGGCCGCGCGACCTGGATGGTGTTTTCGGCACATATAGGCCACGCCAGGGCATTCCTGCGGTATCTTCGCCAGCGTTGCCCAACACAGGGGGATGCAGTGGGAGTGCCACCGACGTACCGAAAGCGACGGGCGGCCCGATGGATGCCGGCGATCGTCGTGTTCGCCCTCGCTGCGGGTGGGTGCAGCTCGTCCACCGCATCGTCTCCTTCGAGCACGACGTCCAGCACGAACACTTCGGCCAATGTCATCCCGGCGTTCTACCAGCCGCCCCAACCACTACTGGCCGCACCCGCCGGCACATTGATCCGCTCGACCCGGGTGACCGGGGTGCAGGGTGTGCCCTCCGGTGCAATCGTGTGGCGGATTCTGTTCCACTCCACGACGATCTACGGCGCCGATGTAGCTGAGTCCGGCTACGTCATCGCCCCCGGATCGTCCCCCGCAGCCGCCGGCTACCCGGTGATCGCCTGGGCCCACGGCACTACGGGATTTGCCGCACCCTGTGCGCCATCGCTCTTCACCAATGCCGGTGGAGGCAGCGGTCCCTATCTCCTTCCCGGGCTGGCCAGCTACCTCCGGGCCGGATTCGTCGTGGCCGCCGCCGACTACCAGGGCCTGGGCGTCGCCGACGGCGTCCATCCCTACCTGCTCGGGGCCAGTGAGGGTCGCGCCGTACTCGACGCCACCCGGGCGAGCAGGCAGCTGTCCGGGCTCCGGACGGCAAACACCGTGGTCATCTACGGTCACTCGCAGGGTGGCCACGCCGCGCTCTTCGCCGGAGAGATGGCTCCCACGTACGCACCTGACCTCCATGTCGTCGGCGTGGTGGCCGCGGCGCCGGCAACGGGGCTCAGCACGCTCATCTCGATCATCGGGACCCCGGCGGGTCAGCAGTTCCTGTCCTTCAGCATCCCCGCCTCGTATTCGTGGACGCAGACCTATAACGACCTGCCGGTGACCGATGTCTTTACACCGACTGGCGAGCAGTTCGCCAGCACGGAGGTGACCAAGGGCTGCCTGGCTTCGGTGGCCAACGCCATCAGCGCCCAGCACCTGACCCCGGATCAGGTCTTCCCGGCGAGTTCCGAGACCAACCCGGTGGTGATCGCCCACGCTCAGGCCAACGACCCCGGCCAGGTCCGCACCACCGTGCCCATGCTCGTGCTCCAGGGCACCAAGGACACCACCGTGCCACCGTCGCTGACCGACGGTTTCGTCACCGGCAAGGCATGTCCCGTCGGCGACACTGTGCAGTACCTGCACGTGACCGGCGCCACCCACGGGACGGTGGTCTTCATGGGTGCTCCGTCGATCCTCCGGTGGATGGAGGGACGGCTCAGCGGCAGTCCGGCACCAACCACATGTGGCCAACCGGGCGACTCTGCCACCCTCAACGGATAGGGACACGGTCCAGCGTGAAGGTGTGTCGGTGCCGAAAATCTCGTCCGTGCCCGCTGAACTTGGATTCTCTGTGTGTCATTGCGGTCGCAATAATGTGGGAAATCCGATTCGATAGCGTGGGAAATGCCTCGAACGGGTGAGCCTGTGGGTGCCGAAAACCTCATCCGGGTCCACTCACCAGGACTTTCGTGGAACAGTCTCGGGCAACGAAACTGGGTCGTGGACCTGTCGTTTCTCTACCTTGCCTTCGTCAGAATCCTCCAGTTGCTCCGTCCGGTTCGGCATGACTACGAAGAACTGGCCGTCGAGTTCGTCATGCTTCGCCACGAGGTTGCCGTGCTCCGTCG
>Ga0181523_10001813_pt1 | contig 22051 bp, 22 predicted proteins | sample PEATcosm2014_Bin_43_FD_119752 | JGI IMG/M metagenome (GOLD analysis project Ga0181523, IMG submission 119752) | Peatland microbial communities from MTU Mesocosm Facility, Houghton, MI, USA - PEATcosm2014_Bin05_30_metaG | ecosystem: Environmental > Terrestrial > Soil > Wetlands > Peat | place... | reverse complement strand
AATTGCAGCGGCGCAAGATATTGCTGAAGATACTCCTCGAACGTAAGTCGCTCGGTGGCCTCAAGCGCTATTTGCGCCGCAATCGACGCCTCCGAAAGCTGGGCAAAGCGCGACGCGGCATGACCGTCCCAAGGAAGGTCAAGAAGGAAACGTCTGGCCTTTTCCGACCTATCGCAGATGAATCGAACGTATGCGCCATCGAAGTCTGCGGTCATAACTTCCAGGACCCGTGCGGAGGGCAGGCACGCAGGGTCTCGCAATGCGGCGTGCGCAGACAACAATGCTTCCGCGTAGCTGGCGCTGCGGTTGGCGGCGTCCATCGCTGCGGCGATTGGCGCAAACTCCTCGAGCAATTCCTCGCCCCAATCGGCAAGTGCAACGTCCCGACCGTCCCGTTCCAGAACAAGGCCCGGTGTGCGGCCGCGCTCGGACACATTCTGCTGGTTGCGCTCGAGCGCCGCGATTTCCCAAGGCGTGTCCGGTGGGCTGTCGGCCAACAGGCAATGCAACAGGAACAGGTCAAGGAAGCGAGCGATGGGTGCCCCAATACCGATCGGCTCGAAGGGATTTAGATCTATGCAACGCACTTCCACGTATTCGACCCCGCGGTCCATCAGAGCATGCAGTGGGCGCTCGCCAGGAAGAATCACGCGTTTTGGCCGGATCGTGCCGTAAAACTCGTTCTCGATCTGCAGCAGGGATGTCGACAACTGGTTGTATTCGCCGCCGGGATTGCGGATGCCAATGCCCTGGTAATCCGGATAAGGCCGAGTCAGTGCCTCAAGCACGGACGCCGAATACTCCTCCAGACTGTTGTAGCTGACTGCCAGCGAAGCCTGCGCATCGCTTTGGTAGCCAAGGCGTCCCATGCGCAGCGATGTCGCGTATGGTAATCCCAGAGTATTTCCCCGAATCGTTTGAAGTTTGTGCGCTCGCCCGGAGACGAAGCTTGCGCAAACCGCCGGGGAGGCGCCGGACAGCACAAGCAGAAGGAACGAATGCCGGCGGAAATTGCGAATCAGCGAAAAGTATTCCGCGTTCGACAATCCGGGCATCGACCAGTTGTAGTGAATACCGGAAATCGTCTGCATCCGGCGCCCGTAACGGTAGCCCAAGCCCATGCGGTAGACGGTCTTTGCGTGACCAATATTCGAGGACCCGTAGCGGGCGATAGGAATGATTTCGTCCGTCGGTAACCCGCACGGCATGCTGCCTACCCATAACATTTCGTCGCCGATTGCGCGATAGACGAACTGATGGATTTGCGTCAACTCCTCCAGGCAGGATTCCACGTTCCCGTGGACCCCGGTAATTAACTCCAACTGCGACTCACTGAAGTCGGTGGTGATGCGTGGATGTGTCAGCGCCGACCCCAGCTGAGCAGGGTGTGGGGTCAAAGCGAGCGTGCCATCGCTGAGGATACGCAAACTCTCCTTTTCGATGCCGCGGCGAATGCCCCTTAGGCGTTCGCCGGAAAGCGAGCGCACTCCCCGGTGGATGATGCCGATGCGTTGTCCCATTAGATCCCTTGGCGTATGGCGCTGCGACAATGTGACTCGGCTGCGCCGATAGCGCCAATCGCCATCTTTCTTGGTCCGAAGCCATCGCTTTCGCGATAGCCGTGACCTGGTCACTCCGCGCAAGATCGCAGTGAGCCACCTGAGCTGAATGCCGGAAAACCTGGGTGCTTTGCTGGAAATCAACCCTTAGGCGGATCAGATGAAAGTCAAAGAGTAGCTTGCATCCAACAGGCGGCGACCTGGCCCTGGCGCGCGAGCAGCCGCGCTTTCTCCTAGGCGGACCTGTCGTCCCACTCACGGTGCCATGCACAGCTCATTATCGGGGCGTAGGTCTCGGTCAGTCCATACACATGCATCGTACGAAAGTGCCGCGCCTTGAGCTGTCCCAGCAGTATGGGTGATGGGGGAGCCCCAGCCACGTAAACGGTCACGGGTCGATCCAGCCGCCGCGCGGCGGCGTGGTTCATCAGCATGATCTGCACGCTAGGGGCGCCGCAGTAGTGCGTCACGCCCTCGCCACCAAAGAGCTGCCATATCTGTGCAGCATCAACGCGCCGTAGGCAGACATGCGTGCCAGAGACCGCCGTCACGGCCCAGGGGAAGCACCAGGCATTATAGTTAGTTGGCAGTTTTCGTTGGTTTAGTAAATTGCAAATATAGCCGCGTGTTCGCGACCTTTGCCAACGTAACCGGTTTGCGTTCCGGGCAAGCGTTGGTCAAAGATCAACATTGCTGCTAAATGAACGCAGGCGCCCTTGCAATGCTCGGAAAAAGCAGCCGCCGCCGGCTTTTGTTAGGCGCCAGTCCTCCTTGCCGCTTGACACCTGTCAAGCGGCTAGCCGCAGTAGACGATAGAATTAAAAATGGCCTCTGGATCAGTTGGGCCGGATACGCCGGACATCGTGGTGGGAGGTGTTCCTTCGCGTCTTTGCTGCGGAGGGGCATGGATCACGCGCATGCTCGCGCCGCTCGAAGAGCGCATCGAGGCGCTCGCCTACCCCCTGGAGCAGGAGGTGCTTATCGACGCCTCGGCAGTGACGGCGCTCGACACTTCGGGTGCCTGGCTGCTGCATCGTACGGCGCTCGCACTCCAGAAGCGCGGCCGCAGAGTGCGGATCGAAGGCCTGCGCCCAGAATTCGAGGCGCTGCTCAGGCTGATCGAATCGCGCACGGTTGCCCTAGGTGCCCCCGCCCCGCCCACGCCAAGCATGCTTGTCAGGCTTGGCCTCAATTCGTGGGAGGGCCTGCGCGGCGCGTACGGCCTGCTGTCCTTTCTTGGTGAAGCCACCGTCGCTCTGGCACGCTCGATTCCGGACCCGCGCCGTATTCGGTGGCGCGCCATCGCCTATAACCTTCAGACAGCGGGATTCGAGGCGCTGCCCATCTGCGGGCTTTTGTCCTTTCTACTGGGCATTGTGATCGCCTACCAGGGGGCGCAGCAGCTGCAACGCTTCGGCGCCAATCTTTACATTGCCGATCTGGTGGGGCTTTCCATGGTACGCGAGCTCTCGCCCCTCATTACCGCCATCATCGTTGCCGGTCGCTCCGGTTCGGCGTATGCCGCGCAGATCGGGACAATGAAAGTCACCGAGGAGGTCGACGCCCTGCGTACGATCGGCGTCGGGCCGCTCGATTTGCTGGTGCTGCCGAAAGTGGCGGCGCTTGTTATCGCGCTGCCGCTGCTCACCGTCTACACCGACATCATGGGCGTGCTCGGCGGCATGATCATGGCGCGCGCGCAGCTCCAAGTCAGCTTTACCACATTTCTCAACCGACTCCAGGAAGCGGTCAGCCTCACCTCGTACGCGATCGGTATTGGCAAGGCGCCGGTGTTCGCGGTGATCATCGCATTGGTCGGTTGCTACCAGGGGTTCCGGGTCACCGGCAGCGCGGAAAGCGTCGGGCGGCAAACTACGGTCAGCGTGGTGCAGTCGATCTTCCTCGTTATTCTGAGCGACGCGTTGTTTTCCATCGCATTCAGCTGGCTGAAACTATGACTGAAGCCGTGCTTGAGGTCCGGGACCTGAATACGCGCTTCGGGCGCGCCGTCGTACACGCAGGCGTGAGCTTCACCGTCCGGCGTGGCGAGGTTTTCGCACTGGCGGGCGCGAGCGGCTGTGGGAAGACCACGCTGCTGCGTGAAATGATTGTGCTGCAGGCACCGGTATCTGGATCGATTCGGATCTTTGGTCAGGAGGTGACGGGGCTTGGCGACGAGGAGGCGCTGGCGCTGCGGCGCCGGTGGGGTGTGATGTTCGAGCGCGGTGCGCTGTTCAGCGCGCTAACGGTGACCGAGAACGTCGCCATGGTTCTCGAAGAACACACAGGCTTGAGCGCGCAATTGCGCACAGAGGTTGCAGCGGTCAAGATCGCGCTTACCGGATTGCCGCCGGATGCGGGGCAGAATTACCCGAGCGAGCTTTCCGGTGGAATGCGCAAGCGTGCGGCGCTGGCGCGCGCACTTGCGCTCGACCCCGAGTTGCTGTTTCTCGACGAGCCCACCGCCGGCCTCGACCCGCTGAGCGCAGGCGGAATCGACGAACTGGTACGCCAGCTGCGCGATGCGCTGGGGCTGACCATTATGATGGTGACGCACGATCTCGATCTCCTTTGGCGCACGGCGGACCGCGTCGCTGTATTGGGCGATGGGCACATTCTAGGTATCGGCACGATGCCGGAACTTGCGAAATCCGAACATCCGCTGGTTCATGAATACTTCTACGGGCCCCGCGGCCGCGCCGCGAGAGAGCAGGCATGGAATCGAAGGTGAACTTCGCCGTAGTTGGAGCCTTCGTGCTTGTGCTCGGGGCGGCGCTCATCGCCGGAGCGCTGTGGCTGAGCAGCGAGAAATCTTTCCGCACATCCTATGACACATATCTTGTCTACATGACCGAATCCGTATCCGGCCTGAACCCGGACGCCGCGGTTAGCTACCGAGGCGTTCGGATTGGTCGCGTGCGCGGCATCGCACTCGCGCCGGGTGACCCCGAGAAAGTACAACTGACCCTCGAGGTCAATCGAGGCACCCCCATCAAGCAGGACACCGTCGCGGTGCTGCAGACCCAAGGGCTCACTGGCATCGCCCACGTCGAGCTATCGGGTGGCAAACGCGACTCACCGCGCCTCGTGCCCAATCAAGGTGAGGAATATCCGGTGATCCGCTCTGGACCCTCGCTGATATTGCAACTCGATACGCAGATCAGTGCGCTGCTTGAAAACCTGAACCGCAGCAGCGAACGCTTCAACGCGCTGTTCGACGAACGTAACCGGAACACCCTGAGGGAAACGCTCGCCAGCCTGCAGGTGGTCTCGCGCACCCTAGCCGGCCGATCTGCGGCGATCGACTCGGGCCTAACCGATGCGGCGCGTACGATGCAGAACACCGTGCGCCTCACGGGCGAGCTCTCGCAGCTGGTCGAGCGAGTGCAGCGTAGCGCGGACGCCTTTGACCGGATGACGGGCGAGGGCGTGCGTGCCGGCGCGAGCGCGGCCCGCACGATGGACAGCGCGAGCGCGGAGCTCAAGGCGTTTTCGGCCGAAACGCTGCCGGAGGCGCGGGCCCTGGTCATGGACCTGCGCTCGCTCACGGCATCGCTCAAGCGCTTCAGCGATGAACTCGAACGTGATCCAGGCATCCTGCTTCGGGGCAGGGCGGCGCCGGAAGCGGGGCCGGGCGAATGAGGCGTTCGCTGGAAGCGCTCGCTTGTGCAGGGTTGCTCGCCGCTTGCGCGGGCGTGCAGCCTCAACAGGTGGAGAAGCAAAAACTTTATCTTCTCGAGGCCCGGTCTGCGACTGACTCGCCGCGCCCGAAGACCGATCTGGTTATTGAGGTCGAGATGCCGCGCGCGCGCGCCGGATTCGATACGGATCATATGGCCTACACGCGAAGACCCAGCGAGATTGAGTATTTCTCGCGAAATCGGTGGGCGGACACGCCCGCGCGCATGCTCGCGCCGGCGATTGCACAGGCAATCGAACATTCGCGCGCCTTCCGCGCCGTGCTACCTGCCCCGAGTGCCGTGCCGGTCGATCTGCGGCTCGATACCGAGCTCGTTCGGCTACAACAGAATTTCAGTGCGCATCCGAGTCGTCTGGAAATGACCTTGCGGGTGCAGCTCATCGGCACCAACCCGGCACGCGCGCTCGCGTCGGCGCAGTTCGATGAGGTCGAAGATGCTCCAAGCGATGACCCCTATGGCGGCGTCACTGCCGCCAACCGTGCGCTCTCGCGCCTCGTCGGGCGTGTCGCCGACTTCTGCGTCGCTCAGGTGCCCCACCCTTGAGCGCGGCTGGGCGGCCTCTGTCTTATGGCTGATCCACGAGCTAAGGGAGAAAGCATGCCTCTGCGTTCAAACGGAGATGCTGTCATGACCGACGAGTTCGACAATGGGATCAATTCAGTTGGACATGCGTGCGCGAGGCAATCCCGTTATTGACCTGCTGCGGGCCATTGATGATGTTCGCCTGCTTGGCAAAGATCACCGGGGGCTTCTTGATCGCCGCCACGGTTTCCAGTGTCGCCCGGTTCCTCCCTACGGCGTGGCCACTGCTTCGGAAAAGTCGGCATTGAAATGCGTAAGTAACATTTCGATGAATCTACCGTGATACACGCCATAAATTAGCCAAGTCAGCTGGATGTTCGGCGGCAAAACAATTCGGAACGTAAGAATTCCTTGACTAACAGTAGGCCGCAACCATGCTTGCCGTACCCATTGATTTGGCGTGTGCGTGAAATCACCTGCAGTGTCGTAAGACCAGGTACTGACAAGATTGTTGTCGATTGCCTTCTTAATGGCCGCCAATAACGCAACTGGCTGAGATGTTTTCACCGCGAGTGCCATAATCCCCCTCCGTTCGTGTCGGTTCGGAAAGTATTGCCCGCCCCAATGCAAAGCGCGAACCGCGCCCTTACATCTTGCGCGTAGCATGCGGCAGGTCGCTAGAGTTTTCAACCTGACAAAGGTGTTGCCTGTCATCCGCCCCTGGCGCCCGCTCCCAGAACGCGCGGCCTTTGCCGAGGGTGGCGAATCACTGTCCCAAAATTTACCGAATCACGCCCTACGCGCCGACAAGCACGACGGCGAGCAGGATGGTGTCGACCGCGATCGCTTGGCGTGGAGGTTGAGAGTCACCGCCGTATCGGCGTGCGAAGTAGATGCCCACGGCCAGCGCGATTAGCGGGGCGACGATAAATCCGATCAACGTCGGGCCAACAATCTGCATCATCGGCGTCACGTGCCTCTACCCATCATTTGCACCCGGCTCCCGCTCCCAGAAGGCGCAACCGTTCCCTGACCCCTGAAAATGAAAACGGCGCAGTTCTTTAAGCTGCGCCGTTGCAACTGTGGCGGGGTTTAACCGCCTACCCCATCTTCGCCAGCTTAGCGATCGAGTCGAGAACTCGGGGGCGTTCGTTGCATTTTTCACTCTACACTTGGGGCTTTCTGAGTCAAGCCCTGGAGCGCGCCGGCTATGACGTACATCAACGATCGGCGGGCAGAAAAATAAAACGGCGCAGGGTTATTTGCCGCGCCGTTACAACGACCACGGGCCTTAACCCGCCGCCCCCATTTTCATCTCGCATATCGGGAGGTACTCGTCGGAGCGCCGTTGCAGTTCTCAATTTACGCGCGCACCGTCCCGAGTCAAGAACCCGATTTCGCTGGACATGACGTGCGTCAAACGTTCCCGACAAGGTCGCCGCAGTGAAAGAAACATCAGCAGTCGCTTTTATTACAAATGTGCCCGCGCATTCCATAGCGAAGTGAAACGTGTTTCCCGAAAAACTCCCGTCCGAGTACGTGCGCCACCGCACGGCGGAAGCGGCCTTTTCATGGGTTTGGCATTTTCTTCGGACGGGAAATTATTGTTTCCAGTTGTGGAGAGCTTTGGGGGCGAAAGCGACCGTTTAGCCGTAGATAGAACGGACACCTGGGAGACGGTTTGGAGTATTGCGACAAAACCACTTTTCCTAAAGACGCTAGCGCTTAGCCCCGACGGGCAATTCGCAGCAATCGCGGGGGAGGTGGCTGCTTTTGGGCCACCGATAATTCATCGTCCGCAAATTCTGATCGTTGATTTTTCTGAGAGGCAAGTTGTACCAACAATTTTCGGTGCGTTTCCGGACCAAAACGAAATTCAAACTCTTGCGTGGAGTCCCGATGGGCAATTGTTAGCGGCTGGAGCGATTGTTCAAAGTACATTTCCCGGGCCAGATGTAGTAAAGATTTTCAACCCAAGGACCGGTGCACAAATGGCGGGAGAGCCTGTCGCGGATACCGCCTATGCCCACGTCAGTGGACTGAGCTATAGCCCCGATGGGCAATATTTGGTTGAGGGCTACCTTGATGGCAAGGTCCGGATTTGGGACGGCAAGCATACGAAGCTGTTACAAGCAATCCCTGTGAGCGATCACTTTCACACGGTCGTTGGTGTCTCTCGTGATATTCGGTATTTCGCAATAGGTGATGGCAAAGAGATATCCGTTTGGGAACTCATGCAATCGCCGTCGATGCATTAGAACTCACCCAAGTGGTCGGTCGCCAGCAGCTCCTATATAGGGTCGCAGTCGTCCACGACCGACTGCTTTCCGGCGATACCCCCATGGCGGTTCGGGGCGTCAATCGTCTACGAATCAAGACCTCCAAATTCTTATCACACCGAGTTTGTAACAGCGCTCCTCAAAAATTCCGCTTTACGAAATATTTGTTACTGAATCAGCGCGACCACACAAGAAAAGGGTGGCAAATTCGCTAAGGCATTGATTTTCTTGTCGTGTCAGCGGACTGCAAATCCGTGTAGGCCGGTTCGATTCCGACCCCCGCCTCCAGTCTTCAGCGTTGCGCGCCCCAAGCAATTCAGGGGCAGGCGTCAATAGCGTTGAAGGCTGGCCGCTCGGATAGTCCGATCGCCAACGTCCGGTCCGAGGTTGCGAAATACCAGCCAATATCTTTGCGAGGCCAGAACATAAAATCGAGACCGACTTCGATGCCTTGTGAGGAGACCTGTTGCGGTTCACTGACTGCTCGTGACACGAAGGGGCTCAGACCGAACATGAATTCGGTCGTCTCAGATAATCGGAAGGGCTTCTTGAAGACCAAGCGAGTTCAAGCCAGTTCTCGATTGGAGTGACCTCAATGCCCTGGGTGGGGCCAAAACTAGAGCTTCCGCCTGAAATGCTGTGCTCGCTCGCTGCTCCGGCCTCGATAACGGCGGCGTGATCGTTCTCAGCAGCCTCCTGCGCAGCACCAATATGTGGCCACGACAACATGGAAATCAGGACCGCGATGGATATCAGTCCGAACACCCTCGACACGGTGAACGTCATGCCCGCGAGTTGCAACAGGCAGCGCCACCGCGGGCAGCGGGAACATTGACAAGCTTGGTGGCGGTGTCCATTCCCGTATTTAGAACCCTGTACTCACTACAGGGTCAAGCGCCTACAATGCACGATTTTGTTCTTGGGCGCACCCCGAGGGTCCGCGATGAAGATCGGAGAATTGGCCAAAGCCACCGCCACACAGATCGAGACGATCCGATACTACGAACGCGAGGGCCTGCTGCCGGAGCCGGGACGCAGCGGCGGCAATTACCGCGTCTACGACAAGACGCATGCGCAGCGGCTGTCTTTCATCCGCCGTTGTCGTGCGCTGGACATGAACCTCGACAAGATCCGCGTGCTATTGCGGTCCAAGGACGCGCCTGCCGAGAACTGCGCCGAGGTCAGCGTTACCCCAAGACAGGCTTACCCATATTCGCAGGGTGAGACGACACAGCGAGCCATTCCGCACTGATCATTGCCTCTACCAAGAGGGCCATCGTTTCTACACTTTTGAAATAGTGAAAAATCACGTTGCAGTCAAATCCATCGCTATACGTAGCTTCTATTGAGACCATCATCGCGGCGGCTGTCGGCTGCCTAGGTATCTCCTCAATGGCCGACAGTGCCTTTGGTGTTGGGCGGAAACCTTAGGAGGCCGCCTGTCTATCTATGTCGAGGTGTCGTAATCGGCGCTCGCAGGTGCGATCGCCGTCGATAGCGGGGTACCGCAAAGTGCTTCCGATTAATGGAGTACTAACGCAGGTTGCCCGTGTGACCGAGCGAATACCGTCCAGGTTGTGGCCACACAGTTAAGCCATGGGGCTCCTGACCGACTTTTACTTGTGCGATTTCCCCTGAGGTGGTGTCGATTCGGTAAACCACATCGTCGAATCGGCCCGATAGCCACAGGTACTTTCCGTCAATGCTGAGGTTGCCCATGTCTGGGCTGCCGCCACCGGGGATGGGCCATCGAGCGATGATCTTGTCGGTGGCGAAGTCGATCACGGTGACACCGCCGGACCCGTGGGGCGCGCCATGAATATTGTGTGTGCCGCGGTTTGCAACGTACAGGTTCTTGCCGTCGCGGCTCGGGTAAAGACCATGGGCGCTGAGCCCAGTGGAAATGAAGCCAATTTCCTTGAGCGCGTCACCGTCCACTATGTGCAGGCCATCGGCATCCATGTCGGCAACATAAAATTTTTTGCCATCTGGCGAGACGCGGATATCCTGTGGCATGCCTTTGCGTGAAGTACAGATCTCGGTGGCGCCTGGATCGAACGTCTGCGCTGCTTCCTTCAAGCGCGTGCGCGGCATCGTGAGCTTCAGGTAACCCAGAACTGTGCGGTTCACTAGGTCGATCTTTGCGACACTGCCCTCGAACTCGCAGGTGAACAAAGCGTAGCGGCCGTCGATCGAAAAGTCGGCGTGGTTGATGCCGCCGCACTTCGGCGTTTGGATCGAATACTGCAGTGCCATGGTGTGTGGGTCGCGGAAGTCAAGTCGCTCTCGCGCTTCGGCAACCACGATGGCCGATTTGCCGTCGGGTGTGAAGTACAGGTTGTACGGATCATCGACGGGAATTGCCTTGCCCGGCTTGCCTGTGCGCGGATCAATTGGCGTCAAGCTGCCGTCCTGGCGCCGCTCGGCATTGTTGGCCACCCAAAGCGTCTGCAAATCCCATGACGGAACGACGTGCTGCGGCGCGATACCGACCTTGAATCGGTCGACGACCTTTAACGTGGTCGGGTCGATTACGTAGACGTCGTTCGACCGCAGGTTGGGGACGTAAACGCGCTCTAGGTGGTCGCGCAGCGCAGGGCTCAGATGCCCTGGACCAGTCTCGCTATAAAGATTGTGGGGGTCAACGACTGGCGGCATTCCAGGCACACTCATGATCGGTGCGGGAGCCGAGGCGTCCGCGCCGACTGCCGATACGGTGCCGTACAAGAGGCCCGCGACGATTGCACTATTGGCGACGAGGAATACCAAGCTGATGCAAGAGGCTCGCTTTACTTTCACATTCATCTCCTGTGTGCCGGCGCTGCAGCCGGGGTTTCGTCCATACAATTAGGCTTTTGGGTTGCCGACAACAAATGCGTGGCGAGCAACGAGTACTTCACCGCGCTCTCTCGTGAGTGAACCACGCGTCGAGCGAGTGTCGCCCACCACCGACAATCAGCAAGAACGTCGCGCCCAGCAACATCGTTATGTCGGCTCGGGCCTCGTGCAGCATGCTCCAAAAACCATAGCGCCCAAACTTGCCGACGTGGAAGATCCACCAGTCGTGCCCGAGCAGGATCGGAATTTTCGTGGAGGCAATGGCAACAATCATGATGATGATGAGCGGGATCGCCGCAAGTCGCGTGGCGAGTCCGAGAATGATCATTAGCCCACACACCGTTTCGACGATGCCCACGAAGGTACCCAATACCTCCGGCCATGGGAGACCGATCGCGGCGAAACGCCCGGGGCCCAGTAGATCGGGGAAAATCAGTTTTTGAAGTCCCTCCGGAAAAAACACTGCCAGACCGACTGCGAGGCGGATCAGAATCGTTGCGCCGCTCTCGGAGGTGCTCAGCCAGGATTTCGCGTTCATGTGGACCGCCTGAGTGTTTCCGGTCGGGCTCGACGTTTGGTGTGTTCGCTGGGCTTTCCGATATGCGATGTGGGCGAGGGGGCGGAAGATTTCTTTCTTAACTTTTGACCCGCATTGGCCGAGCCGGCGCCATCGGGCTTCAACGCTTCGGCTTTGGTGGGATGGCCTGCCGTACTAAAGCGCAGCTCGTCTTCGAACAGTTCACGAAACAGTTCCCAAACCTTGGTCTTTGCCAATGCAAGCGCCGCCAATCCGCTTTTGGTGACGACATAAAGCCGTCGCCGACGACCGGAGACTACCTTCGTCCGCGAGCGAAGATGCCCACTCGTCTCCAACCCGTGCAATAGGGGATACAAGGTCCCGGCGCTGAGCTTGTAGCCGTGTCTTCCCAATTCTTCGATGATGCCCAGTCCGAAGATCGGCTCGTGCGCCGCATGATGCAGGATGTGAAGTCGGATGAGGCCGGTAAGCAAATCGCGTTCACCCATTTCTCCGTCCTCCGTCAAAGGCCGGCCAGACCGGCCAGCACCGCACAAAGAATGACCACCAGCCAGGGTGGCACCTTCCAGATCACCAGCAACAAGAACGCGACACTCGCCAATGCGAAATCGGAAGCGGTGAAAATCGCACTGGTCCAGACCGGGTGATAGAGCGCGGCCAATAGCAGGCCAACCACGGCGGCGTTCACGCCTTGCATTGCGTGTTGCATGCCCGGATGGCGGCGAACCCCTTCCCACAGTGGGAGAGCACCGATCACCAGCAAGAAAGCGGGTAGGAAAATCGCGGTGAGCGCGATGGGGGCGCCCAGCCAGCCATTCGGGCTTTTTGTCGAGACGGCGCCCAGGTATGCCGCGAAAGTGAACAATGGCCCTGGAACGGCCTGTGCCGCCCCATAGCCGGCCAGAAATGCGTCGTTGGACACCCAGCCGGCCGGGACGACTTCTGCTTGCAGAAGTGGCAGGACCACGTGTCCGCCGCCGAACACCAAGGCGCCTGCCCGATAAAAACTGTCGAACAGCTGAAAAATGTAGTTGTCACTTTGCGTAGCAAGGGCCGGCAGCACAATCAGGAGCGCGACGTATGCGCTCAGCGCTAGCACTCCTGCCCGTCTTCCCAATGCAATCGGCAGCGGGCTATGCGGCACTGTTGACTCCGTGGAAAGCCACGCCCACCCCACGAGGCCGCCCGCGACAATTACAGCAATCTGCCCAAGCATGCCCGGAAGCCATCCGACAAGCACTGCTGCGGCGACGGCCAAGCTCGCTCTAGCCCGATCCGGGCACAGCTTCTTGCCCATGCCCCAAAGTGCCTGGGCGATCACGGCCACGGTGACAATTTTCAGCCCATGCAACCACGCACCATCGGGAGCGCTACCCATGCTGGTCAACACGAGGCCAAACAGCACCAGCGCAACGGCCGAAGGCAGAGTAAATCCCAGCCAGGCAGCCACAGCCCCTGGAATTCCGCCGCGAAAGAGTCCCAGCGCGATGCCAACCTGACTGCTTGCGGGCCCAGGCAAGAGCTGGCAGAGCGCGACGAGCTCGGCGTACGCGTGATCGTCGAGCCACTTGCGGCGTTCAACAAACTCGTCCCGAAAATAACCGAGATGGGCGAACGGACCTCCGAAGCTGGTCAGTCTCAGCCTCAGGAATACCAGGAAAATTCGCACCAGGGACGCCCTGTGCTCGGGGATGGCCACTAGGAGGCCGCGTTGCGTAGAAATAATGAATATCGCGAATTGTGATCGATTATCGATATCGTAAATCGATAGTAAAATTTCCGCAAGTTTCTGGCCGCCCGTGATGGCCCATTGACGGCAGTCGCTGTAGGAGTTCCGCATGAAAAACCTCGGTGTCCTGACATTCCTGATTTTTTTGGCGTCCGGAGTCCAGGCGCAGGACACGACGCCGCCCCCTTCCGATTCAGCCGGGGAAAGTGAGGCGTATGTTCCCGGCCTGGGCGACATGATGGGTGCAATCCAGGTCCGTCACGCCAAACTCTGGTTTGCTGGGACGGCCAAGAATTGGCCCCTGGCCGCTTATGAAGTCGACGAAATCAAGGAAGCCCTCGATGCCGCCGCCATATACCAACCCGAATTTAAGGGTAGACCGGTCGCCGCGATGATTGACACGGTTGCAATCAAGCCGCTTGCGCAAGTAGCAAGCGCGATTGCCGCCAAAGATCCGGTGCGCTTCAAGAAGGCTTTCGACGAACTGACCGCCGCTTGTAACTCCTGTCATCAAGGAGTCGGCTACGCCTTCATTTTGATCAAGCGGCCAAGCGTTCCGCCGGTTACGAATCAACGTTTCAACGAATGATGAAATCCCCATCTCATTTGACGACCCGTCGGCAGATACCGGTTCCTGCGCGACGGCGCTTCCTCTTCACGGCGCCAGCGCGCCAACACTGGAAACTTACGCCGCAAGCGGAACCTGAAGGTCGTCATTTGTCGCAGAGTCGCTCAAAATCTCCGGTCTGAATGGAAGTGTGATAGTGAAGCACGTTCGGCCTTTTGCAGACTCTGCACTGACCGTACCCCCATGAATCTCGACGATAGACTTGGTGATTGCCAGCCCCAGGCCCACGTTTAATGTATCTCCCTCTCGGCGGGAGGCGTCGACGCGATAAAGCCGTCCAAAAATCTTGGGCAGATGTTCTGCAGGAATTTCCGGACCCGGATTTCCGACGGTGACCGAGGCCATTCCCGCGTCCTCGCGAATGCGAACGTCGATCATCATTCCTTCTGGCGTGAAGCGTAGAGCGTTCGACAGCAAATTTGACAAGGCGCGTTGGATCATCAGTCGGTCGGAAAGGACCGTCGGCGCCGCCCCGCTCTGAACCAGACTCACTTGGCGCTCACTTGCCACGATCTCGAAGAAATCGAGTAATTTCGCCACTTCCTCGCGCAGATCGGTCGTCTCCAGCTTTGGCACGACCAGGCAATTGTCAGCGTTGGCAAGAAAAAGCATGTCTTCTATCATTCGCGACAGACGTCTGAGTTCTTCCAAGTCAGACTGCAGCGTTGCGTAGTATTCCTCAGTATCGCGCTTGCGGCTCAAGGCGACCTGAGTCTGCAGCATCATGTTGTTAATCGGCGTGCGCAGTTCGTGGGCAATATCCGATGAAAACTCCGAAAGCCGCCGGAACGAATCATGGAGGCGCGCCAACATCCTGTTAAAGGCGGATATGAGATCTTGCAGGTCGCTCGGTACGTCCGCCATCGGTATTGGCTTGTCGAGCTGCGAGGTCGAAACGTTCGCCAGCATCGCCGACACATTACGTAAAGGCGAGAGTCCTTTGCGCACGGCCATCCAGCCTATCAATCCCATAGCAAGCGAACCCAAACCAATGCCAAACCACAAGAATCTCCTGAATGCCCGTAGAAAGTCTTCGTCGCTGGTTATGTCAAGAGAGATCGCCACCTCGGCAGGTTGACTGCCCGGTACGCCGAGCGCGACACGATCGGCTGCGGTCCGGTAGGTACGGTTATCCGATGACCAAGTCGCCGGCTGCGACTTGCCCATTGCCGCGCTTTCAACCAAGTGCCTCACGACCTTCGGTTGTCCCATCGAAAGCAAAACGGTTCCATCGCTCCCGACTATCGTTATCGCGCTGTGCGGATGACCAGCCATTACCGTATTGTGCAATTGCTCCTGTAGTACTGCGATGGATTCGTACGACGCGCTGTTCCCGAGAGTGTCACGGATCACCTCCATCTTGCCGTCCAGTTCCTCGAGATGGTGCATTTGGAACTGTCCTTCGACCGCACGCCCAAAGAGCATTCCTGCGACGAGCAGAGCGAAGGCCACCGAGCCGGCGAAAAGCAGACTGAGGCGTGCCGTCAGGGAAATGGGAGATTTCATCATGTCCACGTCGATTCAAAACTGACCCACCGTTGGAATAAATCCCTCAGACTCAAACGTCGATCGGCGTCGACGCTTTCATCGTTCAGGAGCCTCAAGAACATAACCCATGCCGCGTATGGTGCGGATGAGCTTGACATCGAAGTCGTCATCGATTTTGGCGCGCAAACGACGCATGGCGACCTCGATAACGTTCGTGTCGCTGTCAAAGCTCATGTCCCACACTTGAGACGCAATTAACGATCGCGGCAATACCTCCCCCTGCCGCCGCATTATGAACTCGAGCAGAGTGAACTCCTTGGCGGTAACGCCAATTCGTTTTCCCGCTCGGGTGACGCGACGGCTTGTGAGATTGATTTCTAGATCGGCGACCTGGAGCTTTTCGACCATTTGGTTGGCCTTTCCTCGACGCAGAATGGCGCGAACCCTTGACAGCAGTTCAGCGAAGTCAAATGGTTTCAATAGATAGTCGTCAGCGCCGAGTTCAAGTCCTTTTACACGGTCAACGATCTGATCGCGCGCGCTCAGGATCAAGACCGGGACATGCCTTTCGGCGCGACGCATCCTTTGCAGGATCTCCCATCCGTCAATCCCTGGCAACATCACATCGAGGATTACGAGGTCGTAGATTTCCGTCAGGGCCAAATGTAGCCCGTCCCTTCCATCTCGCACACCGTCGGTAACGAAGCCGGCCTCGGTCAGTCCGCGCCTCAGATACTGCTCCGTCTTAAGTTCGTCTTCGATGATCAGGATTTTCATGTCTGGCCGCAAGCTCCCCTGAAAGGAAGACAGTTTGAAGGTAGAACCTTTCGCCCGGGTTTATCCCGGGGGGTTCGAATGAAGAAGTCGCGATTTACGGAAATCGCAATCGCCGGGGTTCTCGTTGAAGTCGATTCCGGAGTACCGGTCGACGAGGTATGGTGCAAGCATTGCATCAATTCGCCGATGTGCTACTAGCCGAAAACCATATGCCGCGGATTGGCGCTTCGGAACGGACGCCAGCCAAAGTTCTAAAGTCGGAGAGCACTCGGATCCAGCGCATGCTCGCGGAGTCGGCGCTTAAGAAAGAGGCGATCAACGACGAGGCGATCAAGATCATCCTCGTGAACTTGTAACGCTGTCCAAGCGCCAGCCCCTGGTCAAGCGGCCTGCGCGCCAGATTGGCGTGTCGATCCGGCGAGCCTGCAGATCGGTGAGCATGTCGCGGGCGGCGCACAACAGAGGCACCACCAACACTGCGAGGCCCGATGCTGTCGTCATAGCAGTCGTGAACACGGTCGTTGCCATGCACAGGCGATGGGGTTCTTGGACGTGCCATGAACGGCGGCGACTCGATGGTTATGGCTTGGAATCGCGAGCGGACTTGGCGGATTCGCTGAGCCGTGAAGCTCAACCCTACGACGAAATCCAAAAACAGCGCCAAATGCGGGCGCTGCAGCGAGATGAGCCGACTATGCCCAACGAAGTCTGGGCGATAGATGTCTTGAGGGAATAGCTCTAACGAACGTGGCGCTTTCACAACATTGAATCGCCCCAATGGGTGATTGCGCGACGCCCTTGCATTCGAGGTTGACACAGGCCTCCGGTCACTGCGCGCGAGTGGCGCTTTTGGACTGTCTGTTTAATTGGAGAAGCCTACGACACTCCACCGCCATGGAAGATTACAAATTTGTAATGTTGACGTCACCGAACTGACGGAAAGCGTACGTCATATTGTTAGGGACCGAATAAGCGACCCTAAGTAAGGCTGCATCCCTAAGGATCGGATTTTTCTAGCGCCAGATTTGCTCGGCATGAGGCATGCCATGGGTGGTTGAGCGCAACGCGACTGCCGAAATGTTTTCCTAATAAGCAAATGATCAAGGAGAATCGAAATGCGGTTAAAGGAAATACTGCTAGGGGTCACTGCATTGATGTCCTTGGCGCTTTTGGCGCCGCAGGCGCAGGCGATCCCCGCGTTTGCTCGTCAAACCGGAATGCCCTGTAGTGGTTGTCATTACCAACACTTTCCGGTTCTCAACGCTTTTGGTCGCCACTTCAAGGAGGGTGGATTTACACTGGTCGGTAGCGAGGAAAAACTGGAAGCAGAGAATCTTTCGATCCCCGTAGTTCTGAATGGGAATTTTGAGGTTTACTCGCAATATCAAAAGACCAACGGCGCCGGTACTCCTACGACAAATGGCAAAACCACTACTTCTGAATGGCAAATTCCGCAATCCGCAAGCGTTTTCTTCGGCGGTCGCGTAGGTGAGCACGTCGGTTTCGAGGCCGAAGTCGCGGTCTACCCGACCCCAGCCGGCCTGCTCAATTACAAGATGCCAATGGTCTGGGATGTGGGTCCGGTAAGTGCCGGGGTTGTCATATATGGCACGGCGGTGTACGGCCCTTCCTTTGGCTTGGAGGTGCTCAATACCGGCGCCAATGCGGTCCATCTGTTCAACCAATTTAACTTGCCGGTGATTTCCGCGCAGCAATACCTGAACACGGGCACCCCTGCCATGGGGGCGGATCTGATCGCTAGTAATGAAATGGGTTTTGCTGTTCTGGGCAAGTACTTGCCGGACCAGACGTCCAGTTCCGGCAGTCCGACCTCCAATTACCTGCGCCTCGCGTGGACCCCTAGTCTGGGTCACGGTCTGGATTTTGGCGTTGGCGTTCAGTATTTCGGTGGTACGTCTTCTTCCACCGGCAATGTCCCTGGCACCGTCGGCTCCGGCGGAAACGTCTTTGTTCAAAGTCCCCTGCCCCCCACTGCCGCGCAACCCCTGATAATGTCGGGCATCTTTAATACCAGGGCGACCGCGGTCGACGCGCAATTGATGGGTAACGTAAGGGATATGCCTTATTTGATCATCACGTCCTTTGCGACCGCACCCAGCAGCGGAGCCCCCTCGGGAGTTCTCGGTGGGTTTCAAGGCAATCTTTACAACCCGGGAACTTCTACGCGCAAATCCTTCAACGTAGGAGGCGAGCTTGGCATCATTCCGGAAATAGTGACATTGCAATTGGGCTATCGTAGAGGAGAGAGCGGATTTGCCGTGGGGTCAACCAGCGATGCGTCCGACAATGCGGTGCTCGTCGGTGTGACCTATGCCTTGTACTGGAACGCCCGGCTTGATCTTAGCTTTACCCACTATAGCGGCGACATGTATAACAGTCTCTCCCAGCAACTTCAGGGACCCACTTATGCGGGGAACAATGTGACTAATTTGAATTTTATAGTGGATTTCTGATCCTACGTTCACAAACCATTGTGTTTGTAACCCTCGTCCAAAAGGCGAGGGATTTTTTTTGGAGCCTCGTAAACAATATCGGCACCAGCTTCGGATCAAAGATCGTTTAGGACGCGCTCTCTCGCTTTCTTCGCCTCTTCTTCGGTGATTAATCCTTTGTTCTGGAGATCCCTGATTTTCTCCAGCCGCTGCTCCACGGATTCGCTGATACCGGGAGCGGCCTTGGTCGTCGGGGACGATGCAGGATTCATATCCCCGCATTGGAGCTGGGCGTGTAATCCGACGTTGGTTATTTTCATGCTGACCGTCTTGGTGAAATCAGAACATCCCGCTTTCTTGAGGGTCACCTTGCCGTAAAGGGGTTCCTTTTCCTTGGGGTAAGTAGTCGGAAAAACATCCTGCGGGTTGATCTTGAGAGGAGTCACGCCAATTTTCTCACCCATCACGTAGACGTCTGCCCCGCTCGGTTCGGATTCGATGTTGATGGGATTGTTTCCAGCGGATTGGGCTTGAATGAGATTGATCCCGCCGTCCGTCGACGAACAACCCGCCGCGAGCAAAAGAGCGAAGAGCATCGATAAACGTCTTGGGCGATTCAAAAACATAAGTCCTCCGATTTGTTGACGCAAGTCATGCGTGAAGGCCACTGCCGTCTCGGCAACTGGGCGGCCACAGCGCCGAGGGTTCTTCACCTGGAATGACATTTCGGGCAGTTCCGCGTTCATTGTTCAGACAGAAAGTGGCACGGTTCGATTCATGAGTCAACAGAAATCAGGTCAACCGCCGTTCACTAGCTTAGAGGCTTTGTCCGCCACGAAGTGATTCATCGATTCATACAGATGGACGTGTCTTCACTTGAATCGGGCGAATAACGCTCTTTTGCGACCGGCCGATGTTTTGGCATTTTTCTCAGACGAATGCGATTGCGGATTTCGGCACGTTGAGCGTGGGCATCGCCGGATTTGGATGGCAATTCATTGGAGACACGTTTCTTCAGTGACGAGGTTGAGGTCAAAGTGCATACCATGCTGAAGGGCTGTTCCTTCACGGCCGCACAAATCTGCATAAGAGGTGTCATACACGGCCGTCGCGAGGCGCTCCTATTATCTGTACCGCTCCGCGGCACTCGCAGACGACATCGTCCGCCAGAAACCAACCCTGAAAGTGCGTCCGCGTGAGACAGTCACGAGCGCGAGTTGGGGTGGTCGGCTGCTGCGGGTCAGGTGGAGCGGCGCGGACCGCGAATGGAAAAAAACCGGTACGGGCACGTTCTCCCTCGAGTTGGGGGAAATCTAGCGTGCGCGCCAAATTGGGGAACTACAAACTCCAGGAGCAAAGGGGCAACTCCTCGACGGTAATAGTTTTTCAGAGCGATCGGATTCTGTTCAAATCTTAAGCACGCGACAGGCTCAATACCGGCGATGGAAGCTCCGTCTACACGAGGCGTCTAATGCGCATCGAGATCCGTTGGAAGGCAGGCGTCGCCGACGTCCATAAGGCCCTGGCGCAGCGCGCCTGGCTGCGACCGGTCGGCGCGATGCAAGGAATGGTCGCGCACGATCATTGAGCTGGGCTCGCAATTCCCGGTCTTACGACTTCCTGCCTGGATCCGCCTTATCTCCGAATGAATTTGTTACCCTGTCCCGTTGCAAGTTGAGCGACCGGTTCCGCTGTTGGCGGCCAGGCGACACAGGAGGGGAACATGGAAAAGCGCACGTTTCTACGCAGCGCGATCGGAATCTCCGCGATGTCCGTGCTCGAGTCCGTCGGCGCACGGACCGCGGCGCCGGCCGAACCCGTCCTCCTGACGATTTCGGGCCGGGTATCGCATCCGAACCGTGGACCTCTCGATGATGCCCTGGACCAGCTGATGCTCAAGCAAGGGGTTGCCTTCAAGCGGGCGCGGGCGTTTACGTATGCCGAGCTGGACGGAATGCCATCGTCCGAGATTCGGCCCGTTCTCGAATATGACGCCAAGCGGCACACGCTGCGCGGTCCCACCCTTCTTCGCCTGCTCGAAATTGCTGGCGCCTCCGGTGACGAGGGAACCCTGGTGAGGCTGCGCGCCGTCGACGGATACGCGGCCGCACCGACCCTGGCGGAGGTCACAAGATTCCAGTTCATCGTAGCGACAAGAATCGACGGGGAACCGCTTCCGCTCGGCGGTCTGGGGCCTCTTTGGGGCGTATTCGACCCCGGACGCATTCCGGAACTGGCCGGCAAGCCCCTCGCGGCTCAGTTCGCGCAGTGTCCCTGGGGACTGTATTCGGTTCACTTTCCCGAAGCCGGCGGGAAGTAGTCGTGCCGCTTGCTTTCGAACGCGCCGGTCACGGGACGCATGAAGGTCATTGCCGCGGCGCGCAGCGCCACGCTTGTGTACCGGATCGATACGCCGACCGGCAGCCTCGTTCCCGATCAGATTATTTAATTAAACCCGTGGTAGCGGAATTCGAGTCCGAATGCGTGCGTGCCGTGAAGAACAGCACAGCGAGAGCATGCATTGCGCTCTGCAAGTTTGAATTGCTGAGCGTCGCGCGGGAAGATTCTGAGCGCGACTGGATTTAGGGCCGAGTCAAACACATAGGCGACAGATGAGGCGTGCCGTCCCTTGCATGAATTTGGGGCGATGCACAAAACGGCTAAGCTCTAAGGCTGCCGCGCCACTGCAGGTTCAGTGTTTAGGAGGGAGATCTATGCGATCGCAGTGGTTCGAATCGACGATGGATGCAGCCAACAGGCTTTTGCACGTGTTCATGGCACTGGCTCTGCTCGTCGCCAGTCTTCTCCTCGTCTGGCAGTTCGTCGCCGACGTAATTCAGACGCTCAACTCGGGGCAGGTGGCGCAGGGTTTCGCGCGGGCGCTGGGCAACCTGTTCGTCCTGTGGGTCCTGTCATCGCTCATCTCGGCTGAGGTGCGCTACATGCGTACCGGGCACTTCTCCGTGCTCGTGTTCATCGAGGCGGCGCTCATTACGTTGTTGCGGCAGCTCATTATCATCCCTGTGGAAAGTGCAGGCCATCTTGAATCGTCGGCGTGGACGTACGGGCTCATTACCGCCGCCGTTATTGCGGTGGCCTTGACTTATTACTTGGTGCGACGCACGTCGGCTTCCAACGACGATGATTGCTCATTGGACCGGGCGCCTTTGAGGTGACGCGGGAGCAGTGCAAGTCCGTCCAATCGTCCAGACGCGGTGTGCCCGCTGCCTAAATTACCCACAGCAGTTGCTGTATTGTCCGTCGTACGAGAGCTACCGCATTTTCAAAGGGCCGATTCAAGGCTGCGTTGACTGGGAACGACTGCTTACGGTCGTAGCGAAAGACCGCACCGGGTCAGTCAGTTTGAAGCAAGTCGATTGAAAGGCCGCTCTCCAGTTGAGGGACTTTGAAGGGACTCGTACTGTCATGCACAGTCCTGTACAGAGCGGAATAGTGGACGGTTGGGTCGGAACAAATATTAATGAAGTCAACGCGTTAGGCAGGACGACTTGGCTACGAATCAAGACCTCCAAATTCTT
>Ga0181523_10001812_pt1 | contig 22057 bp, 24 predicted proteins | sample PEATcosm2014_Bin_43_FD_119752 | JGI IMG/M metagenome (GOLD analysis project Ga0181523, IMG submission 119752) | Peatland microbial communities from MTU Mesocosm Facility, Houghton, MI, USA - PEATcosm2014_Bin05_30_metaG | ecosystem: Environmental > Terrestrial > Soil > Wetlands > Peat | place... | reverse complement strand
ATTGGTCTTTCCCGGACGTTTTGCGCCGGAGCTTTCAGCATTCTGGTAACGGTTGTAATCGTCAGTCTGGTAAACAATGTCTCTCACCAGTTCCGCCATCATCCCGAATCCGTGGGTGCGCATTCTTGACGCCCTGGAAAAGAAAGTCAACCGGCACTCCTACGACACCTGGTTGAAGCCGACGCGCTATAGCCACGCCAGCAATAGAATTCTGTACGTGCGCATTCCGACCGCCGAGTTCCGTCACGTAAGCGACAAATACGCGGACCTGATTCAGGAAGCGGTCGACAACCTTGGGCTGGGATACGAAGATGTGAAATTCGTTACCGCCGAGGACGATCCGTCGAACACGCCGATACGGCATAACGGCGGCCTGTCGGCGCATAGTTCGGGGCATAGTTCGAACGCTGGATCGAGCGGCAGTTCGAACGCTGGCGTGGGAGCGGGTCCACAGGCGACGCCGGGGTTGCATCCCTCGCAGGGGCGATTCGACTGGGACAGTGCGGCGCAACTGAATCCTCGCTACACGTTTGACGCGTTCGTGATCGGCAGCGGGAACCAGTTCGCGCATGCGGCTTGCCAGGCGGTGGCGGAACGGCCATCGAAAGCCTATAACCCGCTGTTCCTCTACGGGGGCGTGGGGATGGGCAAGACACACCTGATGCAAGCGATTGGACATGAGATCAAGCGGCGGACGCCGCAGGCAGCGATCTGCTACGTGTCGAGCGAGAAGTTCACCAATGAGATGATCAACTCGTTGCGCTACGACAAGATGATCAGCTTCCGGGATAAATTCAGGACAATGGATGTGCTGCTGATCGACGACATTCAGTTCCTGGCGCAGAAAGAGCGCACGCAGGAAGAGTTCTTCCACACGTTTAATGCGCTGCACGAGTCGATGAAGCAGATCGTAATCGCGAGCGACCGTCCGCCAAAAGAGTTGGCGGAATTTGAAGATCGCTTGCGCAGCCGATTTGAGTGGGGACTGATTGCAGACATTCAGCCGCCGGACCTGGAGACGAAGGTTGCCATCCTGCAAAAAAAGGCCGAGCAGGAACGGGTCACGTTGCCGGTGGATGTGGCGCTATATATCGCGACAAATATTCGCTCGAACGTGCGTGAATTGGAAGGCGCGCTGATTCGCTTGGTGGCGCATTCCTCCCTGATCGGCGCTGAGATCACGCTTCCTTATACGCAGCAGGTGCTGAAGAATTTCATTGATTCGCAGGCGCGCAAAGTGACAATTGAATCCATTCAAAAGGCGGTGGCTGAGCAATTTGGCCTGCGTTTGGTGGAGATCAAGGCGAAAAATAATTCGCGATCGATTGTGTATCCACGGCAGATTGCGATGTACCTAGCCAAGCACCTCACGGAAGCTTCCCTGCCTGAAATTGGACGCCAGTTCGGCGGCAAGCACCACACGACCGTCTTGCATTCCGTGGATAAGATTGAAGAGGTTCGCAAGAACGACAAGGATTTGAACAGGTTGCTCAATAAACTGACCGAGCAATTGGGCGCGTAATTGGCGGTTTCCACCGGCTTTTCCACTCTTCAGGCCATTCTTCCTGCCGTCTGGCTGTGGAGTGTTTGTGGAAGCTGTGTGAGACGAAGCGGGAACCCAAGAATGGTCCATGGGTTACGGTGGTATCCGCTGATGCGGGGAGCAATTGTCCACATGAAGGGTTGAGGTGGAAGCAACTGAACCATGGGGATCTAGGCCAGTTTTCCACTTCTCCGAAACGCCTACGGTTACTACTGGTTTTCTTGCTTTTGCATTTGATATAAGAAGAGAACAGAAGTAGAGTCGGGAGACCCAATATGCCGGTGGAAGTCGCCCCTGCCATAGCCGCATCGATAACGACCATGGAAATCACGGTCAGCAAATTTGAGCTTCTTCGCGAACTGACAGCCACTCAGGGTGTGGTGGAACGCAAGACCACGATCCCTATCCTCTCCAACTATCTTTTTGAGGCGGCGGGGGACAAACTCTCGCTGACTGCGACGGATCTCGACCTGAGTCTGCGCACGTCGTGCAATGCCAAAGTAAAAAAAGACGGCGCATGCACGATTCCAGCACGCAAACTTTATGACTACGTAAAGTTGCTGCCCGACGCCGATATCACCATCCGCTTGCTGGAGAATCACTGGGTCAGTATTCGCTGCGGACGGTCGAACACAAAGATGGTGGGTATGGCGCGGTCGAATTTCCCAGGGCTGCCGGTATTTCCATCGGCGGGAGTGATCAAGATTCCGGCGGCGGTGCTGCGCTCGATGATTGCCAAGACGGGCTTCGCCATTGCCAACGAGGAGTCGCGTTACACGCTGAATGGGGCGCTGATGGTGCTGAAGCCGGAATCGATCACCATGGTGGCGACCGATGGCCACCGCCTGGCGCACATTGAGCGCTCGGGAGAAAAGTTTGAAGGCGTTTCAGGTGAGATGAAGACGCTGGTTCCGAAGAAAGCGATGGATGAGTTGAAATCGCTGCTCGATTCCGATGTAGAAACCATCGACTTCGCCAAGGACGAGTCGACGCTCTTCTTCCGCGTAGGCCCGCGTTTGCTCACATCGCGCCAGCTAACCGGGCAGTTCCCGAATTACGAGGCAGTGCTGCCGAAAGACATCTCGAAGTCGATCGCGCTTCATGGCGAGGAACTGGGAGCGGCGATCGCGCGCGTGGCGCAATTCGCTGATGAGCGGTCACGCGCCGTGCGGCTGCGTCTGGAAAAAGGCGAGTTGAAGATTTCCGCGTCGTCGACCGAGACTGGTGAGTCGGAGGATTCGATCGAAGTCGCGTATGACGGTGAGCCGATGGCGATCGGATTCAACGCACAATATCTGATGGACTTCATCAAAGCGACCGGTTCGTGCGAAGTGAAACTGGAGTTGAAGGATGCGCAATCGGCCGGACAGCTTCGTCCGGCGGAAGGCGAGGATTACAAGTATCGGTATATTGTGATGCCGATGCGGATCTGAGGCTGCACGTTCGACTGATGGTTTGCCGCCGGCCACTCCGGCCGGCGAGGAGGCGTGATGCTATCCGGCTTTAAACAGTTCATCCTGCGCGGCAATGTGGTGGATATGGCGGTGGGCGTGGTGATTGGCGCTGCGTTTGCCGGCGTGGTCAAGGCGCTGACCGAAGACTTGTTAACCCCATTCATTGCGGCGATCGTGGGCAAGCCGGATTTCTCCGCCATTCATTACACGATTCATGGGAGTTTATTTAAGCTGGGCGATTTTATCAACGCTGCGGTGTCGTTTCTGCTGATTGCCGCCGCTGTTTATTTCTTTGTGGTGGTGCCGGTGAATGCGCTGGTGGCGAGGATGCACAAGGATCCGGCGCCGGCAGATCCGACTACCAAGAAGTGTCCGGAATGTTTGAGCGAGATTCCCGTCGATGCGCGGCGCTGTGCTCATTGCTCGGAGCCGGTAATGGGCAAGGCCGCGTAGACCGGGCCAGAGGACCAAGACCGGCGGTCTCTACGATCAATCTGTAATTGTTACCCGCCTAGAACGCCCATCGAACGTGATAACCCAGTTTCGTAAAATGTCTCTGCCAATCAAACATGCGTAGTGCCGCTCCTTCGCGAAAACGGCCGAAACGATGCGGATGGGGTCTAATGATCGCAGGCCGGTACGGGGAAAACTGACGGCACCTGGGTGTTCGGCACAGCGGTGCGTCGCTCCGATTGCTGTTATCTCGCTTCCCTCACTAGTCTGAAAGAGCTTGCAGTAGTTGGCGAAGACCCTGCTGATTACGGTGACGGATGCACCGGTATCTAGAAGCGCTCTCATTGGGTGAGGCCCGGGGTATTCTAGGCCGATAGCACGCCCGGCCTTAATCACGTCACGCGAATTCATTACGGTGACGTCAATGCACGGACCTGGATCAGTCTGGTCGAAAGGATCCCAATTGAGCTCAACTCGGGCCATTCTATGAGACGAAATATACAGGCTCGGTCATCCACACCTGCTTTATAAGAAAGCCTCGACGAACGCCAAACTTCTTCAGACCGGCCTTGAAGGCCTCCGCGTAGGTGCTGAAGAATCCTTCCGCGATGACGTCATCTTGGATCGCAACATACTCGCCCGGGTGTGAACGCAACCACTCTTTGCGGTGCTGTTCAAACACCTTGAGCTCTGCCGAGAAAGGCCCGGTAGGCGGCATCTGAATCCCTCCAAATCTTATTACGCAATTACCTTTGATAATTAGGCTCGAATTGCGTTAATGCGTTATTGCACTATAACGTAATAATGTAACAATGCGAGAATGCAGTCAATGGCAATCTGAACCATGAGCCCAAGAGAAAAACACGTTCCGGACGATGCTCACCGGACCTCGGTTTGCCTCACAGCCGAGGACAGGGCAGCCATACGCTGGATCAGTGAGATCCGTCGGGCCAAGAAGGACAAGCGAACCACCAGCAATGACATTCTTGTTGATGCGCTCTGGTATTTCCTCGAGAAGACTGGAGGTATGACGAAAGATCAGATTCGGGTCATGATACCGTCCGTTCCAGTAGACGAGCGCACGCAAAATAAGGTTACGGAGATGCCAAAACCGAAGAACAGGCGATGAGCCGAATGCGAGGGCCGCGTTGTAAAACCGACAATTTTATTGTCCCTAGGCATGCCTTGGCGAAATCTGCCGGATTCCTGTAAAATCTAAGTTTCTGCAAACGGTTTCGGCAACAGGCCTGGAAGGACTTAGAGTTATGGCACGAGTTTGTGACATCTGCGGCAAGGGGCCGCAGTTCGGAAATACCATCAGCCACGCCCACAATGTCAGCAAACGGCGCTGGAACGTCAATCTGCGCCCGGTTCACGCCAAGGTGGGAGCTGCGACCAAGCATATCCGCGTCTGCACTTCCTGTCTGCGCAGCGGCAAAGTGGTTAAGGCGTAGGGTTAGAAGCCCGCGGACTCCTCAGAGCTCGCGGGCTTTTCTGTGTCTGCAGGATTCGCGGATAGACAGCAGCCGAGCTGCGCTCGGCTGGACGGCCGGGGGCGGCCGTCCCTACGCGAGCCTTGCTACTTTACATCTACCAATTGCACGTCGAAGACCAGGGTCGCGTTGGGGGGGATAGCCCCTGGATAACCCTTTGCTCCGTAGGCCAAGTCGGGCGGAATGCGCAGTTGGCGCTTGCCGCCGACCTTCATGCCAGCGACCCCTTCGTCCCATCCCTTGATGACCTGGCTGGCACCCAGCTTGAAGGCGAATGGACGGCCGGTTCCGACCGAACTGTCGAACTTCTTGCCGTCGGTGAGCCAGCCGGTGTAATCGACTTTGACTTGCTGCCCGGTTTGCGCAACCGCGCCGGTGCCGACTTTGATGTCCCAATATTCGAGACCGCTAGCGGTCTTAATTGGATCGCCGGTGACTTTGGTGGGCCCGCTGGTGGTGGGCTTCGCGGTCTGGGCGGCACACAGGCCGGCCAGTGCGAGCAGTGTGATGACTAGGATGACAGTTTTCATAGTTCCCCTTTTCTTGTTTTCTCTAATTTACGCGAGCGCTATCACATCAATTTCTACCAGGACGTCTTTCGGGAGCCGCGCTACCTCTACGGTGGAGCGGGATGGCGGCGCCTGCTTGAAGTAGCGGCCATAGACTTCGTTCATGGCGGCGAAGTCTCCCATGTTCTTGAGGAAGACGGTGCAGCGGAGAACTTTCTCCAGAGTACTACCCGAGGCCTGCAAAATGGCGGCGAGGTTCTTGAGCACGCGGTCGGTTTGCGCGCTTATGTCACCGGCGATCACCTGCTGGGTGGCGGGATCGATGGCTACCTGTCCCGATGAGAAGATCAGGCCTCGGGCTCGAATGGCCTGCGAGTAGGGGCCGATGGCGTGCGGGGCCTGATCGGTGGCGATTACGTCGCGCATGATTCCTCCTGCGGTGCTGCGTGTATGCGGGATGATGACGAAGAGTGATTAACGCAGATTGCGGCGGTGGAAGTCAAACGAGATCACCCATGCCTGGACTATGGAGCGTCCAAAGTTAATACGGCTTCCGACCCCACACAAGCTAGAACAGGGAGCTTTGGCGGCGATTGGGAGTGATTCCGAAATGTTCGTAGGCTAGTTGGGTGGCTACTCGGCCTCTTGGGGTGCGATTCAGAAAGCCGATCTGAATTAGAAAAGGCTCGTAGATTTCTTCTATTGCGTCGGGTTCTTCGGCTAGCGCCGCTCCCAGTGTGTTTAAGCCCACCGGTCCCCCCTGATATTTTTCGATGATGATAAGCAGCAGTTTGCGGTCGACTTCGTCGAAGCCGTAGCGGTCAACTTCCAGCATACTGAGCGCGGACTGGGCGGTGGGCAGGTCAATGGAGCCGTTGGCTCGGACCTGAGCATAGTCGCGCACGCGGCGCAGCAGGCGGTTGGCGATGCGCGGCGTTCCACGGGAGCGGCTGGCGATTTCGACGGCTCCAGGACGGTCGATTTTCACGCCTAAGATTTCGGCGGAACGCTCTACGATTACGCGGAGGTCGTCGTGGGTGTAGAACTCGAGGCGCAGCAGCAAGCCGAAACGCGAGCGCAGAGGGGCGGAGAGCAGTCCGGCGCGCGTGGTGGCGCCGATGAATGTGAACGGCTTCACGTCCATGGTGTGGGTGCGCGCGGACGGGCCTTGGCCAATCATGATGTCTAACTTGTAGTCTTCGAGTGCGGAGTAGAGGATCTCTTCGAGCGCGGGCTGCAGCCGGTGCACTTCATCGATGAAAAGCACTTGCCGGTCGCGGAGATTGGTAAGAATCGCGGTGAGGTCGCCTTTGATTTGCAAGGTTGGGCCGGAGGTCTGCTGGAAGGCGGCTCCGAGTTCGTTGGCGATGATGTTGGCGAGCGTCGTTTTGCCCAGGCCGGGCGGTCCGTAGAGTAGCACGTGGTCGAGCGCTTCGCCTCGGGACTTGGCGGCCTGGATGGCTACGTCGAGATTTTCTTTTACTTTGGCCTGGCCGATGAATTCCTGCAGGCGCTGCGGGCGAAGCTTTAGCTCGAAAGAAGAATCGTCCTCGACCGGGGCAGCGGAGACCAGGCGGTCTTTTGTGTGCGTGGGGAGATGGAGCGCGGGATTGTCTTTGGCGGCGGACACTGAAGGCGATGGTAAAGCGAAAAGCGGAATCAGGCAATTGTTCCCGGCGAAACCCTGCGGAGCTTCGCTCCGCTGGGCCCTTCGACTTCGCTCAGGGCAGGCTCCGAATGCGTCCCTCCCTACGTGGTTCTTGCTACTGGCCGATTACTCCCAGGCGGATGCCCTTCAGCCGGTTGGGGTCGAACCAGCCTACCTTTTGTCCGAACCAGGGTTTACTGCCCAAGAGTCTGTACTTCTTCACTGCGCCCGCGAAGTCGCGCGTGCCGAGCAGGTAAGCGACTGGAGTCTCGCCATACTTGGCGAGGTGTTCGGAGAGCCAGCCTCCGCCCGCAGGAGCTGCCAGAATCACGGGCTCTCCGGGGAAGTAGGCTAGTTTGCCGACGTCTTTCTGCGTCTCGGTTAGCGGGGCGGCCCAGCCGTAAGCTTTGCGGAACAGGGCAATCGCTGCATCGAGGTTGTTAACGCCGAGGACCACATTCTCGATGCCGTAAACCGGCGCTCCTTTTACGCTGTCCGAAGTCTGGACGCGCCAGGCGCGCGGCGTCTGGTCTTCGATCATAAAGGGCAGCGTGGAGCCCGGCGTTCCCGAGCCGACGTTGGCCTTCTTCCACTCGATCGACATGCCGTCGGGGCGCTTGCGGCTGCCAGACTCGGGGGACGTGACGGGAATTCCAGCCTTCTTCAGGCGATCCACCTCCTGCAGCAAAACGTTTGTGCCCGCCGCCCAGGCGCAGGTGACGGCATCGTCGGACATATACCTCGCCCAATCGGAGCCTGCGGTTACTCCCGGTTTTATGGGCGCAATCAGCTCAATGTATGTCGTGTCATCGAAGCCAAGGATGGCCATTTGGGTAATGCCGTTGCCGTGGGGACCGCCCACGTCCGGAGCCATTCCGACGTCAGCGAAGATCTGACGAAGCGGATCGAGATTCGATCCGCAGATCGACACGTGATCGAGCTCCAGGGTTACGCTCTTGTTTTCCGAGTTAGTGTCAGTTTGGGTCATCCCAGTTTCAGTCATTGCAGCTTGGGAGATGAGTAACAGAACAAGGGTTGCGAACGACAAACGGCAGCAGATCGGGGAAGTCCGCTTGAACATCCGTGCCTCCTTGAGTAACGAAGAAAGAGGAATGGTACGCCACAATGCGCTATCAGGGAACGATTTCCTGCGATCTTGAGCCAGCTTGACGACTCTTATATAATAGTACCCTAGAGTATAGATATACATAGTATGCCCTTGAGCATCAAAAACGAAGCTACCGAACGGCTGGCCCGCCAGGTGGCCGGCGAAACCGGCGAGTCGCTCACCGAAGCCATTCACACGTCGCTCCAGGAACGCTGGGAGCGGCTGAAGCGGCGGCGCAAAGGGCACATTCTGGCTGGCCAGATCGAGGATCTACTGCGGCGGGTGGACGCGCTTCCGAGTCTCGACTCGCGCCCCGAAGACGAAATCCTCGGCTACGGTGAAGACGGCATTCCGCGCCAGGTCTCCCGCGATGGTCATTGACACGTCCGCATTGGTGGCGATCTTTTTGGGTGAACCCGAGCGCAAGCGCTTCCTCGAACATATTCTTCAGGCGGAAACGAAGCTGATTTCGGCGGCCAACTCGCTGGAAACTGGAATTGTGCTTGAGGCAAGGCGCGGCGAAGCCGCGGGCCGCGAGTTCGACCTGTTTATAGTGCGGGCAAAGCTGGAAGTGGTTCCGGTGGACGCCGAGCAAACGGAGATCGCGCGTTCCGCTTGGCGGAAATATGGCAAAGGTCGGCACGCGGCTGGTCTCAACTTCGGAGACTGCTTCGCCTACGCGTTGGCCAAGTTCGCAGGGCAGAAACTCCTGGCCAAGGGAGAGGATTTTCGGTTTACCGACGTGGAGTTGTTTCCTTAGCCGCGGGATCAACGCGCCGCGACCCCGAGGGCGGCCTGTTTCTACGTTATCGGGACGGGGCAGAGCCCCGTCACCACACGAGCTTATTCTTCTTCTTCCTTTACTTCTCCGCGTTCGGCTTTTGCCTTTTCGATAATCTTGTCTTGCAATTGTTGCGGCACGATGTCGTAGTGGTGCATCTCCATCGAGAAGCTGCCGCGCCCCTGGGTCATCGATGTGAGATCGGCGCCGTAGGTAAGCATCTCGGCCATGGGCACTTCGGCCCTGACGATCGTATTCCCCGCCTTGTTATCCATGCCCTGGATGCGTCCGCGACGGCTGTTGAGGTCGCCCATGATGGTGCCGGCGAATTCGTCGGGTATGGTGATCTCGACGGTCATGATGGGCTCGAGCAGCGTCGGCTTGGCGGCTTCCATCGCTTTGCGGAAGGCGATACGTCCGGCCATCTGGAAGGAAAGGTCGTTCGAATCCACGTCGTGGTAGGAACCGTCGTACAGAATGGTGCGAAAGTTCACCACGGGATAGCCCGCAAGGTAGCCGCGGGCGGCGGCGTCTTTGATTCCCTTTTCTACGGCGGGAATGAAGTTGCGCGGGATGGCGCCGCCAAAGATATCGTTGACGAATTCGAATTCGACTTCGGCATTGCGCGGCAGCGGCTCCATCTTGATTTTGCAATCGCCGTACTGGCCGTGGCCGCCGGTTTGCTTCTTGTGACGTCCCTGAACGTCGGCTTTGCCGCGAATGGTTTCGCGATACGGCACCTTGGGCGCTTTCAGCACCACTTCCGCGTGGTAACGCTTCTTCATCTTCGAGACCACGACTTCAATGTGCTGCTGTCCGGTGCCCGCGATCAGAAATTCTTTCGTCTGCGGGTCGCGGAAGAAGCGCAGCATGGCGTCTTCTTCCATCAGCTTGTGGAGACCGACGCCAAGCTTGTCTTCGTCGGCGCGGCTCTTGGGCTCGATGGCGAAAGTGATGGCGGGCTCGGGCAGCTGCACGGCGGGATAGCGGATGGGCGATGACTTATCGCCCAGCGTGTCGCCGGTGAGAGTTTCTCTCAGCTTGGCGACTGCGCCAATATCGCCGGCGTGCAGCTCGGGAATTGGAATCGCCTGCTTGCCCTGGATCAGGGAGATGTGAGCGAACTTCTCTTGAATATTGCGATTGTAGTTCTGCAGCGAGGCATCATTCTTCAGCACGCCGGAAAAAACTTTGAAATAGGAAATGCGGCCGGCGAACGCATCCGACAAAGTCTTGAACACATAGACCGAAGCAGGCTCGTTGTCGGTGCCCTTGCGTGTGGCGGGCTCGGCGCTGCCTTCGGCCGTCCAGCCGGTGATGGCGTGATGTTCGCTGGCGGCGGGCGTGTAGTCGACGATGAAATCCATCAGCTCGTCGACGCCGATGTTGCCCAGGCCAGAGGTGAAGAGAACCGGAAAAAGTTTGTCTTCGCGAATCGCTTCGTGCAGCGCGGGGACGAGATGCGCTTCGGGAATGGTGCCGGTTTCGAAGAACTCTTCCATCAACGCGTCTTTGCCCTCGGCGACCAGCTCCACCAATTTTTCATGCGCTTCTTTGGCCGCGTCCGCTATGTTGGCGGGGATGGGGCCTTCTTTGCCCTTGCCGTTTCCGCCCATCTCATAGGTGTAGGCCTTCATGCGGACGAGATCGATGATGCCGCTGAGACTCTTTTCGCTGCCGATGGGGAGCTGCAGCGGAGTGACGGCGCGGCCGAAGGCGTTGGTAAGCGATTCGAGCACGCGGTTGGCGTCGGCGCGGTCGCGGTCCATGCGGTTGACGACGATCATGCGGGGCAGGTCAATGTCATTGCAGTATTGCCAGACACGCTGGGTCACCACCTCGACTCCGGCGACGCCGTCGACGACGACCAGCGCGGCGTCAACCACGGGCAGGGCTATCTTGGCCTCGTGGACGAACATGTTGAACCCGGGAGTATCCAGCAGATTGATCTTGACCTTCGCGTCAGCCGGACCCCACTCGACGAAAGCGAGGCCGGTGGAGATGGACATTTTGCGGGCGATTTCCTCTTCGTCGTAGTCGGTGGGGGCGGAGCCGTCGTCGACGCGGCCGAGGCGCGGCGCGGCTCCGGCGGTGTAGAGCATGGCGGACACCAGGGTAGTCTTGCCGGCATGCCCGTGTCCGACGAGGGCAAGGTTGCGCAGATTGGCTGCTGCGTACACTTTCACGGGTTGTCTCCTTCCGCAGGCTTACGGGAAGGGTGATAAGGCCCGGAATGAGGATGAGTACAGGCTACAGGCCAGCCCAACAACGCCTGCGAAACTTCTGATGCTAACACAGCGGGTGGGGATGGTTCCACGCAGGGCCGGACGAATGCGTCCGTCCCCACGTGGGTCTTGTCGACTACAACGTCGGGCTCTTCTCCGCGATCAGATCCCTGATCTTCTCCACAAACTCGGCCGTGCCCATGTCTTCGGTCTTCTCTTTCCCGCGGGTGCGGACGTTGACCTTGTTAGCTTCCGATTCCTTGTCTCCGACCACCAGCAAGAACGGCACTTTCTGCATGGCGTGTTCGCGGATTTTCGCGTTCATCTTTTCGTTGCGCGAATCGACTTCCACGCGCACGCCCACGGCTCGCAGTTGCGCCGCTACTTTCTCCGCGTACTCCGTGTGGCGCTCAGCGATCGGGATCATCGCTACCTGCACCGGCGAGAGCCACACCGGGAACGCTCCGGCGTAGTGTTCGATGAGCACGCCGAAGAAACGCTCGATTGATCCATAGAGCGCGCGGTGAACCATGAGCGGCTGCTTGCGGGTGCCGTCCTCGGCTACGTATTCGAGCTGGAAGCGCTGCGGCAGATTGAAGTCGAACTGCACAGTCGAGAGCTGCCACAGGCGTCCGATGGCGTCGACCAGCTTGATATCGATCTTCGGGCCGTAGAATGCGGCTTCGCCGGGAATGATCTTGTACTCAATCTTGCGCTGTTTGAGCACTTTCTCCAGCGAATCGGTGGCCAGCTTCCACTGGTCATCGCTGCCCACAAAATTTTTCCGGTCGTCGGGATTCCACGTCGAAAGCTCGGTCTGGAATTTATCGAAACCGAAGTCTTTCAGAACCTCCAGCGCAAAGTCGAGGCAACCCACAATCTCCGCTTCAATTTGTTCGGGAGTGCAGAAGATATGCGCGTCGTCCTGAGTAAAGCCGCGAACCCGCAGCAGCCCATGCATCACCCCCGAACGCTCGTAACGATAGACCGTTCCGAGTTCTCCCAATCGCACCGGCAGATCGCGATACGACTTCAGTGAATCTTTGTAGATCAGGATGTGTCCCGGACAATTCATGGGCTTGAGGCGATATTCGGCGTCGTCGAGTTCCATTACGTCGAACATGTTCTGCGAATAGTAGCCCTCGTGGCCCGAAGTAAAAAACAGCTGGCGGCGCGCCACGTGCGGCGTATAGACGAGCGAGTAGCCGCGGCGCAGGTACTCGTCGCGCATCCAGTCTTCCATCTGCTTGCGAATGATGCCGCCCTTGGGATGCCAGAAAATCAGGCCGGGGCCGGCTAGCTCCTGGATGGAGAACAGATCGAGCTGCTGCCCGAGCACGCGATGGTCGCGCTTCTTCGCTTCTTCGAGGCTGTTCAGGTAGGCGTCGAGATCCTTCTTCGAGAAAAACGACGTGCCGTAAATTCGCTGCAGTTGCGGATTCTTCTCGTCTCCGAGCCAGTACGCGCCGGCGATGTTGAGCAGCTTGAAGGCTTTGATCTTTCCGGTCGAAGGCAGGTGCGGGCCGCGGCAGAAATCCTGAAACTTGCCGGTCTTGTAAACCGAGATCTTTTCATCGGGCTTGGTGAACTGCTCGATGAAGTGGCACTTCATGAAGTCGCCTTCACCCTTGAATTTTTCCAGTCCTTCCTGGCGCGGCAGAAATTCGCGGGCATAGGGCAGGTTTTGCTGGACGAGCTCCTGCATCTTCTTTTCGATCTTTTCCAAGTCTTCGGGCGTGAACGCCGTGGGGCGATAAAAATCGTAGAAGAATCCGTTCTCGGTCGCGGGACCGTGGCCGAGTTTGGTCTCCGGGAAAAGTTCAAGCACTGCGGCGGCCAGCAGGTGCGCGGACGAATGCCGATAGACTTCGAGCGCCTCGGGGTCGCGGTCGGTGAGGATGCGCAGGTCGGTGTCGTTTTCGAGCGGACGGGTGAGGTCGATCAAATTGCCGTTAGTTTTGGCGGCAAGAGCGGCGTCGGCAAGACGCGGGCTGATAAATTCCTTGGCAACGTCGAGGGCGGTCGAGCCTTTGGCCACTTCCTTGACGCTGCCGTCGGGAAGCTTTACGCGAATGCTGTCAGACATGGATAGACCTTTGTATTCTGCTGAATCGCTTAAGTTTATCATTTGTTTGCGGACGGACGAACGCGTCCTTCGTTACGTGCTGCTTCGTTTTGCGCTATGTCTCGGTGCGGAATGCAGAGCTTCGATGGCGGACTTCACCTTGGCCGACACGTCGTCCGTGTCGCGCACGGTCAGTCCGGTCGTCGAAATTATTTCACCGACACGCATCTCCAGCGGCTGGCATTTGATGTGGTAGGTGTTCATCGGCAACAGGTCGAAGGTGCCGATGAGCGCAATCGGCACGATATCCGCCTCGGCTTTGATCGCCAGAAAGAATGCGCCCGGCAGAAAAGGCTGAATCGTTCCATCTTGCGTACGACCACCCTCGGGAAAGATCACCAGCGGCATACCACTGCGCAGGCTCCTAAGTGCTGACTTGATGGAGCCGATGGAAGCCGCCGGGTTCTGCTGGTTGATGCAGACTTGTCCCGAGCGTTTCAGATGCCAGCCGATGAACGGGTAGGCCAGCAATTCACTTTTGAAAATGATGCGGAATTGAAATGGCAAATTGACATAGAGGATCGGAATATCGAGCGCTGATCCATGCGTGACTGCGTACACGCGGGGTTTGGAGCCAGAGATTCTGTCCCCATATTCATTTCTGTCCATGCCGGTGACCTTCACCGGCGACAGGATCGTCTTCATGATGAGCCACGACCAGAAGCGGGCAAGATTGTGCTGAATGCGCCCGTTGCGGTCGAAGAGCGAGCAGATCAGGGAAATCGTGCCCAGAATCAGGGTGTAGGCCCAGATCAGCGGATCAAGAATGAAGTACGAGCGCAACCGACTGGGCCAGCCGTGGAGGTTTTTCGGTTGAACTGCGGGCTGCTCCTCAGACCATGCGGGGACGGCCGCGCGGGGCTGCGTGTTCGAGCGCGGTTCTCCCGACTCTTTTTCCGGCTCCGCGGTTGTGACGATCTTGTTCAAGGTTGCCTATCCGCACACTTTTCGCGGGCAAGAATGCCCGCGCCACACGTGCTTAGATGCGGACGCCGAGCATTCGCATCGCCTCTCCCACAATGTAAATCGAACCGGTAACGACAACCAGGCCGCGGGATCCGGCAACGTTCCGCGCCCGTTCCAAGGCCGATGTTACGTCTTCGGCCTCTTCAATATCGATCCCCGAGGCCACACGCGCCGCTGCCTGTCTGATCTCGTTCGGGCTCGCCGAGCGTGGGTTGTTGGCGTGGGTCACGATCACGTGTCCAGCGATCGGGAACAGAATCTCGGTGATTTCCTGCACCGCTTTGTCGCGCATCACGCCAAATACCATGGTGATTTCGCGGCCGTTCTCGAGATCCTTATATGCGGCGGAAAGCGTCGATCGCAGCGCCCAGGCTCCGGCCGGATTATGCGCGACATCGAGCACGTACTCGGGACCGTCTCCGGCAGCCGGCACCACCTGGAAGCGTCCCGGCCAATGGGTTTGGCGGATGCCGCGGGCGATCGTCTCGGGCGTGATCTGCGCAGGCTTATTGTCCAAACCAAGGTTGTGCAGTTCCACGGCGGCTGCGATCGCCAGCGCGAGATTGCGCAGCTGATGACGGCCCACCAGCGGCGATTCGACCATGATTCGCGTGCCCATCACTTCCAGCGGATAGCGATTCCGGATGCCCGCTTCCCGGCTCATGCAACTCGCGCTTCCCGGCGACACTGGCGGCACATAGGGCACGGCATTTACGGCGCGCGCGCCCACATCCAAAATTGTATTTCCGATGACGTCGTTGGCTTCGGACAATTGCGGCAGCGTAACCACAACTCCGCTGGGCCGGATGACTCCCGCCTTTTCGCGCGCGATTTCGCCGATGGTTTCACCCAGATATTTCTGATGATCGAGCGCGATGTCGGTGATGAGGCTGAGGCGCGGCTCAACCACGTTGGTCGCATCCAGACGGCCGCCCATGCCAACCTCGAGCACAACCATGTCGGGCTGGCTGCGGGCGAAATACTCAAAGGCCATTGCAGTCAGCGTTTCAAAGAAGCTGGGATGCCAGGGCAGATCGCCTTCTGAAACCAGGCGCTCGGCAGTGCGGCCGACCACGTCATGGAGCATAGCGAAATCGTCGTCGCCGATGGGCTCGCCATTCAATCGAATCCGCTCGTTAATACGGATAAGATGCGGCGAAGTGTAGAGTCCCGTTTTCAGACCCGAGGCTTGCAAGATGGACGCCAGAGTGGCGGCCGTGGAACCCTTGCCGTTGGTGCCGGCGACCAGCACGGATGCGAAACGATTTTCCGGATGCCCCAACGCCGCGAGCAGCACGCGCATGTGCGCCAAGTCGAACTTGTGCGACGGCGTCTGCGCCAACTCGTGGCCCAACGCGTATATCTGCGCAACTGCGCTCTCGTAGGACATCAGTCGTTCGTCGCTCGCCCATCTCTACAGGTGGGCGCCTTTAGGGTAGCAAGTCCGGCCAACGGTTTCGACCCTCTCTCATTGGACGGCGGCGGATCGAGGTCCAAAGCGCTTCCCAAGCGCTCGAATGAAGGAAAGGATACCAGCTTGTTAGAATAGTTGAAGCGAATCGAGGCTTGCTATGCGGACTACGAGGCTAACTGTCGCACTCAGTGTTTTCGTGATTATTCTTATCGCTGGGGCCACTTCTACGTTCGCGGTTGCCTCCGATGTTCCTCGCGAGGGAGCTTCGCCGGTGCTGGTCGAGCTGTTCACTTCCGAAGGGTGTTCAAGCTGTCCTCCCGCCGATGCCCTGCTCGCGAAGTTGGATGGAGCGCAACCCATACCGGGAGCCGACGTGATTGTTCTGAGTGAACATGTCGACTACTGGAACCACGATGGCTGGAAAGATGCTTACTCGTCAAGTTTCTTCACCGATCGGCAGAACAACTATGCTCACCGCTTCGGATTACCCAGCCCTTACACGCCGCAAATGGTGATCGATGGAACCACACAACTCAACGGGAGCGATGCTCCTGCCGTGGGCCACGCCATCGAAACAGCCCGTGGCCGCGCCACGATTCCCGTTCGGATTGTTTCCGTTTCTCTGGCCAATCCAGGAACGCTCGATGTTCATCTCGTAGTGGAGGCGCTGCCGGCGGACTTCAAGGCCCGAAAAGCCGACGTTTTCGTGGCGGTTGCGCTCAATCATGCGGAGTCGCACGTCTCGGCCGGCGAGAACAAAGGTCGCGACATTCGTCATGTGGCTGTGGCCGAGAGTATCAGCAAGGTCGGCACGGTGGAGAAGGGAAAGAGCTTTGATCGCGATGTTCGTGTGAAAGTCAAATCCACGCCTGATCCCGCAAATTGGCGCGTGATTGCCTTTGTGCAGGAATCGGACGCCGGAAACGTAGACGGGGCATCGCTCCTGATCTCTCCCATTAAGAATTGGGCGGTTGGTCAGATGGTTCCAGCGACTGTCTCTACGCTGCCTGCGCCATGAAATCCAGCGCCCGCGCGATGTACGGCTTCATCTCCTTGCGTGTGACCACGGCATCTAGCATTCCGTGTTCCAGGAGAAACTCGGAGCGCTGAAAACCTGGCGGCAACTTCTGGCGGATGGTCTGCTCAATCACCCGCGGCCCGGCAAAGCCAATCAGCGCGCCGGGTTCGGCAATATTAAGATCACCCAACATGGCGAATGATGCGGTCACGCCGCCGGTGGTGGGATCGGTCAAAACCGAAATGTACGGCACCCGCGCCGCGTCTAAACGCGCCAGCGCAGCGGAGATCTTCGCCAGTTGCATCAGGCTGATCACGCCTTCCATCATGCGTGCGCCGCCCGACGCCGAAACGATAACGATCGGCGTGCGCGTTTCAATCGCCTTCTCAATCGCTCGCGTAATGGCCTCGCCAACCACCGCCCCCATGCTTCCGCCGATGAACGAATATTCCATCGAACTCACAATCACCGGGCGGCCGTTCAGTTTTCCGCGGGCGTTGATAATGGCGTCTTTGAGCCCCGTGTCGGCTTTCGCCTGCTTCAGGCGCGAGGAGTATGCTTTCAGGTCCACAAACTTCAGCGGGTCGGTGGAGGCTAAATCGCAGTCGAAAACGTCGTATTGATTGTTGTCGAGAAGTTGGGCGAGGCGGGTGCGGGCATCGATGCGAAAGTGTTTGTCGCACTTCGGGCAGACATTGAGATTTTCTTCAAGGTCCTTCTTCCAGATAATCTGGCGGCAGTTGTCACACTTCACCCACAGCCCCTCGGTGCGTACTTTCTTCTCACCCGAAGTGTCCAACTGACCGGATTGTCGCTTGAACCAAGTCATAAAAAACAGTGGTCAGGTGGTCCGTTGCCAGTGTTCAGTAATCAGCGACCGTCGTTACTGGCCACTTGCCCACCGACCACTGGCCGCTAGTACTCGATTCCTCTCTGCGCCATCACACCCTTCTCGTAGGCATGCTTTACCTGGCGCATTTCGGTTACGGTGTCGGCGAGCTCGACAATTGTCGGATGCGCGTTCCTTCCGGTCAAGATGACGTGCACCATCTCCGGCTTGTGTTGCAGAGACTCCGCCACTTTCTCCGCGTCCAGCATACCGTAGCTGATGGCGTAATTGATCTCGTCGAGCACCACCAGGTCCCATTCGCCGGACTGGATCGCTTTCTCAGCTTCGACCCAGGCCTCCTCCACCATCCGCACATCTTCAGGGTCGGGCTTCTCGGCGCCCACTTTCACGAAGCCGCGTCCCATCTGCTTCAGGATGAACTTGTCGCCGAAAGCTTTGACGGCGTCGAGTTCGCCGTAATGCCACGAGCCCTTGAGAAATTGCAGCATCAGGACGCGCATCCCCTGGCCGACGGCCCGCAGCGCCGTCCCCATGGCTGCGGTCGTCTTCCCCTTGCCCGGACCGGTATTCACGATGATGAGACCGCGGCGCAGATCCGACATAGAGCCGAATCGCTTATTGTACGCGGATGGGAATGGCTGTGCTACATGCACAAGCAAAAAGGCGGACGGTTTTGGTTTCCGTCCGCCTCGCGTCAAACGGGGTCACATGTCTAGGGCATTTCGACGACGCGTTGCAGCTTGGGCTGACCTTCGCCGTTCGCTGCGCCCGGGTCGTCGGCGCCCAGCAAGCGCGCTGCTATTCGCAGAGCGTCCATCTCTTTGCGGACTCGCAGTAACTCTTGCTCCTTCATTCGTAGTACTTCGTACGGGTTTTTCATTGGGGGAGGGCCTCGCTACAAATTCAGACTTGTTTCGCCTGTCTGGAAATACAGTAAGCCAGATTCGCGCTGCTGTGAAGCTGCCAGAGGTTCATTTAAATCGGGAATCAAATTTTAAGAACTCAGGGCTGACTGGACCCTGCCCCGTTACTATAAAGTTAATGTCCCAAATGATAGGGATGACGCTTAAGAATAGTGAAAGCGCGGTAGAGCTGCTCGAGAAGAACCACGCGCGCCAATTCGTGGGGCAGCGTCATCTTCCCCAGGGACAGCGTAAACCCGGCTTGGTGGCGCGTTTCTTCACTGAAGCCATCGCTGCCGCCAATCGCAAAAAGCAGCGGCGTCGCCGTCACCTGCTCGCGTTCCAGAAACGCGGCCAGCTCTTCTGACGAAAACTGCTTACCCCGAGAATCCAGCAGGATTAGCTGGTGGCGTTCTTTCTTTCGCTCGCCGCTCGCCAGCGAAAGAATCGCCGTCTCGTCCTTGAGCGCGACGCCGCTCACTTCCGCATAGTGCGAAATCCGTTTTAGATACTCGTCGCTCAGAGCCTGGATCGCCGGCTCTTTCGTCTTCCCGATCCATGCCACTTTGATTTTCACAATCTCTCGGTCTCCGATGGAGCGACGGGCGTCTCGCTCGCCCGAAGGGATGCCTGTCGGTGGCCGGGCGGGGGCGCCCGGCGCTCTACAAACCAGCTCAGGCTTTTCCCGAGGCCAGAATTACGTCCGCGCCAAACCGGATCTCATCTCCGACGCGATAGCGCTCGATCGCCGCTTTGACCTCGGCACGGATCGCCGGCCACTGTTCCGCGCGCACTTGCTCCAGCATCGGCCGGAACGGAGCTGATATTGCGCAGGCATATTCGAAAACTTCTTCCGCGTCTCCCGGCCAAGTCCAGGGAAGATTTTGGGTCGACTCCTGCACTTCGTGAAATCCCGCGGCCGAGAGCACGGCTGAGAGCGAGCCTGCGGCGGAGAATCGAAAAGGGTCGGATCCTGCCGTTGGAAGCAAGGCTCCGCCTACGTGCCGGTGCACGATTTTCATCGTCGTCTGCCAATAAGGCTGTTCGATCGGACCCCAAGCGGCGAAGCAGGTGCGGGCTCCTGGCTTCAAGACGCGGCGGAGTTCCGTCAGAGCTCGTTGCGGATCGCTGAAAAACATCACCCCAAAGCGGCAGGAGGCGAGATCAAAGCTCTGGTCGGCAAACGGCAACTGGTGCGCGTCGGCCTGCTGGGTCGTGAAGTTTGAGAGTTTCTTGTTGCGGGCGCGCTGGGCGGCAATGTCGAGCAGATCTAAACTCTGATCCATCGCCGTCACCGAGCCCTGAGGACCAACGCGGCGCGCCAGGGTGATTCCAGGTTCGCCGGTTCCGCTGGCCAGATCCAAAACGCGCATGCCAGGCAGCGGGCGCGAGTATTCAACCAAAGCCTCTGTTACCGCGCTGCCCATGGCCGCCGATTTTGCCTTCCACTTCTCGGAAGCGATTAAGCGGTAGAAAGAACCCCACGCAGCTGGATTCGGAGCGGACACTTCAGGCCTTCTTTTTACGCGTTTTCCTGGGCGCCGCGGCGGCGGATTTGGCGGTCGCCGGTTTGGCAACGCGCCGCGCCTTCGCTTTTGCTATCAATTCGGCTGGCTCCAGGCGCTTTGCCGACTTCCACAGGCGTTCCAGATCGTAGAACTGGCGCGCCTTCTCCGAGAAAATATGGACGACGAAGTCCACGTAGTCGAGCAGCACCCACTCCGCCTGTTTGTAGCCTTCGGCGTGGGTTACGCGGAGGCCCAGTGCCTCCAGGCGCTCGTCGACTGCGTCGGCAATGGCCTGGATTTGCCGCGGGTTCGTTCCACTGCACATCACAAAGTAGTCGGTGAACGCTCCCGAATCTTTTTCAAGTTCGAGAATCGCGACATCTTCAGCTTGTTTGTCCTGGCAGGCGAGGATGGCTTCATTTACCTGGCGTTTGAGGTCGTCCTTTTTCTTCATACGAGATGATTGATTGTAACCCGCCCGCAGTGGCGACGCGGCCGAGGTTGCGCTTGGCTTGAACCGCCGAGGGCGGCCGTTGCTACGGGTGCTTGCCGCGGTATAGTCCGTGCTTCTTTATGTAATCCGCCACCCGAGGGTCCAGCCATCTTGTCAGCGGCTTGGCCTGCGCGGCGGCGGCGCGAATCGCGGTCGCGGAGATGTTCTGGTTCACTCCTTCGAGCAAATGCAGCGTGACCCCGGGAAGTACCAGATCGCCTTTCGCCGGCTGCTTGTGAAACGGACGAGTCACCGCCGCCGGAGGGCGCAAATCTTCCGGCAACGACTCGGCCACATCCCGCAACGAAAATCCGGGACGGCTGGCCACGATGAAATCACATTCGGCAAACAGCGCCCGCGCCTGGTGCCATTGCGCAATGTCGCGGAAAGCGTCAATTCCGATCAGGAAAAAAAGCCGGTCCGATTTTTTGAGAGTCTGTTTCAGGCGTCGGACGGTATCAATGGAATAATTCGCCGGTGACCTGTGCTCTCCTGGACGGCCGGGGGCGGCCGTCCCTACGTGTGTTGCCGAGAATTCTGGCGCCTCCAGCAACGACGGCACGAATCCCCGCTCGTCCTGCGTGGCTAACGCTACCATGGCATAACGATGGATGAACGCGGTGAGTGGCTGTTTCTGTTTGTGGGGAGGAACATTGGCAGGCACAAACAACACCTGCCGCAGAGAGTGGCGGCTGGCGGCCGCCTGCGCCAGTGCCAGGTGTCCACGATGGATGGGGTCAAAGCTGCCGCCGAAAAAGCCGATATTCATCCCGGTTTTCCCCGTTGTTCCCTGCAGTCTTCCCTGTGATGCCCCGTTAGTTTCGTCGCTTGCCGGTCTTTATTGCAAGTCGTGTTGCCAGAATATGTTCTCCGGCGTCGATTTGTACCAAAGAGTTTTGCACAAGACCGCATCTCAGGATTAGGCTGTGGGCAAGGCATTTGCTTTCGTTCTCGACGTTACCCCCAGGTTGTGCCTGGCCGCTTCGTCCTAGCAGGTGTACCTCTGGCCACTGTGCCGCCGGGAAAATGCGGTGGACTGGCGTAACTCGCTCTGCGCATGGCAGGCGCATAGCATGAATTTATGCGAATGAAACTCCCCCTCATCCGCAGGTTTGTCATCGCTCCGGCACGCGCTCCGATTCTGCGCTACGGAGTCGCTCTCCTCAGCACCGTCCTGGCGTTGATCCCAACCTTGTTCTTCTCGGATATGGCGGAAAGCCGTCTGGTGGTCTTCGCCGTCGCGGTGATGGTCAGTGCATGGTACGGAGGATGGAAGCCCGGACTCGCCGCCACCTCGTTTGCGCTCACCGTCAGCGCGTATTATTCGCTCGCCGGAGAGCAGACTCCCCACGAGTATCACAAGGCGCTCGCCCACCTCGCCTTGTTCTTCGCCGTGGCCCTGCTGATCTGCTGGTTCAACGCCGCCCTGCGCGCTACCCAGGAGCGCTTGCGCCGCTCCGAGAGCAACTTTCGCTCGCTGGTGATGAACGCACCATACGGCATCTGCCGCTGCGACGCCCTCGGAACCCTGCAGGACGCGAACCCCGCGATGGTCGCCATGTTTGGT
>Ga0181523_10001810_pt1 | contig 22086 bp, 15 predicted proteins | sample PEATcosm2014_Bin_43_FD_119752 | JGI IMG/M metagenome (GOLD analysis project Ga0181523, IMG submission 119752) | Peatland microbial communities from MTU Mesocosm Facility, Houghton, MI, USA - PEATcosm2014_Bin05_30_metaG | ecosystem: Environmental > Terrestrial > Soil > Wetlands > Peat | place... | reverse complement strand
TGCTGACGTAATATCGGCGAGTAACATTTTGTCCCCGTCCTAGTCCCCGTTTGCTCCTTGCCTCGAAACGGAGGGCCTGCTCCAAAGTTGCCTGCCGTCGTCCAATGCGGGAACTTGGATAGTGCTTCTGGCGGAGGCGGTGACGTCGTAGGTCCATGTCGGCGCTGCGGCGTAGGCGGCTCGGCAAGTTTGGTGCTGCGCGGCACCGCGTCCGATTCTCGGGGCGCCACGCTGAACGATGCCAGTCGGTGGACGGCGACTGTATTGTCATGAACCGATAGTCCCGGCGACCCGGAAGCCAAGCCACGTATTGACGCATTTATATGGAATGTTGGATTTGTGGTGACGAAGCCAGTACTGGCGAGCACTTGATCAAGGCGTCCGATCTTCGGTCCGTCTTCGGAAAGGTTTCCCAAAGGACACCGCTCTACCTCAGCACGGACAAGGCTCGTAACCAGATCGTCTCCGGGATCGGGTCGGACAAGCTCAAGTATTCGGCGCTCCTATGCGCACGCTGCAACAATGAACGCACCCAACCGTACGACCGGGCGTGGGAGCGCTTGTCCGCTTACTTGCGGTCCCGAGACCCCCCGATTCGTCGGGGCACCATCATTCGGCTTGATACGGTCTTCCCCGGGTGCGTTCGGAAGTCCATGCTGCACGTGCATCTCTACTTTGTGAAGCTATTCGGCTGCTTGATCAAGCAGGAGTCGATACCGATTGACCTCCGCCCGTTTTCGCAGGCCATCATAAACGGGCAGCCACATCCGAACGTTTGGCTTGCCCTATGGGCCAACAAAACGCACCAGCCGGTCCGGCATGTCGGGCAATCCCAGGTGGAAACCGCCCAGTTGTACGGTCAGATCGTTTATGCAACGTGGTTCTATTTTGTAGAACGAGCCGCCATCAACGTCCTATACGCCGAGCCCACCGAGCGGCGGAAGGGCTTGGTATATGCGTGGCATCCGACCAGCGTCGGCAAACGAATACATGTAGCTCATGAAGCATAAGACTACGACGTGTTTGCTTTGCCGAAGACGCCCGCACGAGACGGATGGTGCTGCACTAGCACATACTTCAACGGGCGGTTCCTCGCGGAACACCTCGTCTGCGAGCAGCGGCGCGGCGAGCGGTGCACTGAAGAAGATCGCGCCGGGGCTGTGCCGATGGATTTGCGCCGGACGATCGAGACCGTGCTGAAGGACGCGGGCGTATCGCGCGAGGACCGCGCCGAACTGCTGTCCCATGGACGCACCGGCGTCCAGGCCGCGCACTACGAACAGACGGACCTCTTGCCGCAGAAGACGGAGGCATTGCTGATTCTTGAGCGGTGGGTGCTAGGCGAGATCAGCCCCGCGAAGGTCGTCTCGATTACGAAGGGCAAGCGTAGGATCGCCGCCCGAGACGCGCTATCGTCTCAGGCAAAGCGGGCGACCGCACAGTAGCCCCGGAGAACGCGCTGATGAAAATTCCATTTGAACCGTCGAGGTCGTTTTGCTATCACTTTGCACGGTACGAAGCGATCCCCGAGATTTTGGAGCGGCCCGAAGTCGCCGGAGGCGAACCGTTCCGGCTGATCGACATCTCAAAGCTCATCATCGACGAGCACCTCTCGCCCGCGCAGCAAGCCACCATGCTGAAAAAGGCGCACTCCGACCGCGAAGATTCTGTCGTACAAATCGTCAAGTTTTTCATTCCTTACATCGCCCGACGCACCGAGCAATTGATACCGCTAGGCAACGGGATGTTCAGATTGCCAACAGAAAGCGACATCAGCGACGAAGAACTAGATGATGCCGCGGTGGAAGAGGAAGACGCCGACGCGGACGAGTTCGACGGCAGCGTCTACGCCTTCAGCTTCCCCGCCCTCGTTAAAGACGCCGCGCCGTTCCCGATCAAGATCGGCATGACAACGGGCAGCGTCGAGGATCGCGTGGAGAGGCAGTGCAAGGCGTCGGCGACATTCGACAACCCTCTGATTCTTCGCCAGTGGAAAGTCGCACGCGTCGGCGCTGTCGAGTCCGCTATCCATAATGTTCTGCGATCGCGCGGTAAGTGGCGCGAGAACATACCGGGTGCCGAATGGTTCGATACGACTGTGGACGAAATCGAATCGATCATAAAGTTCATTTCGAGTTGACCGCCTAGCGATACGTAAAACAGGGGCGCCCCGACCGGCGCCCGTTTTTATGCCCGTAACGGATCGCGAATCCGTCTGGCTCGATGGCCGCTACACAATCCGGGCGTGGTGCCGCCCTAGATCGACACCCTGTAGCCACGTTCGCCCGGACTACATCCTGCCGAAGCTGCGGGTGCTCCAGGTGTTGGAGAAGTGGGTGTTAACGGACGATTAAACCCGCCCTCTCCGCTTGATTGCCCTCTGCCTTGACCCGTATCATGGCTGATAGGGAAGTTGCCGCCGTTAGGTTGGGAAAACGTAGATGGCTGTTGATCCAGAGATCGGATTTACTGCGGACGTCATTCGCGAGCCAAGTCGGTTTGTTGGTCGAACGGACTTGATTCGCGACTGCATTTCCGCCGTGAATGCTACGACGGGGCTGATCGCGGTCTACGGCAAACGCGGTGTAGGGAAGTCCTCGCTCCTGCGTCAAATGCAGCAGATGGCATTGGGTGATTACACGCTTGCTCGGCGAGCGGGGCTTGCAGCGTTTGTTCCAGATCGACCCCGCACTTACCTCACGGTCTACTACACCTGCGATTCGCTGATTAGCGATGGGAAGGATCTGCTGTCGAGGCTCTGCAATGATCAAAGCGAAGAGGATAGCCTGCTCAGGCTCGTTCCAAACGATGGAAAGGACATCGTCGAGTTCACCCGTTCGAAAGAAGTTAAGGTGGGTGCCGACCTCAAGGTGGTGAACTGGGGAGCAAAGGGGGTGGAGGCGTCGAAGTACGCTCGCGTCGTCCCTCACGACATCGTCCAAACATTTCGCAATTTCGTTGACTCAATCGTCACGCACCAAGTCCAACGGAGGATGAAGCGCGACGGACTACTGATCTTGCTCGACGAATTCGACGTAATAAAGGATAAGGCGGGTATCGGGTCGCTCATCAAGTCGCTCACAAACCCGACGGTCAAGTTTGCCGTGTGTGGAGTCGGTCGCGATCTTACTGATCTCGTCCAAGACCATGCATCAATAGAACGCCTCATCGAACAAGGTGTCTTGCCGGTGAAGCCGATGGGCCTAGACGAGTCCGAGGCAATCATCAACCGCGCCGCAGAACTCTTTAAAGGTGCGATTCGATTTGAACCTGGGATTTCCTCGCGCATTGCTGACATGGGGCAAGGCTATCCGTATTTTGTGCAGCTCATTGGAAAGCAATGCGTCCACGAGGTGAATGCACGAAACACCGACCTAGTTGATAAAGACGTACTTGATAAAGTCGTCGATGACTTGAAAAATGGAAGTGCGTTCCCGACACTCGAAACCGCGTATCAACGCGCAATTGGGAATTCGGCTGACCGACAACTGCTTCTCCATCTCCTCGCCGAGCAAAAAACCGACCAAGCCATGTTTTCGGACGAAATCGGTCGAGTTGTCTTGAAACGATCGCGGCAGATCGCCGAGGAAATGGACGTTCAGTTCGTCGATCAGCTCATCCCTCGATTGGTAGATGAGAAATTCGGCCCCATTCTCGAACGGGTTCCAGAGCGACAGGGGACCTATGAATTTGTCAACCCTGTGCTTCGGCAGTACATCCGACTTCGTAAGATATAACCCGATCGCCACCGCACTAATATCCGCGGCTCGAACGCGCCGCGGACCGACAATCGACATTCGTAACTGTCGCCGAGCATTCCAGCGATTTGGGCCATCGCGGCGATTAGCGGACGGCGAATCCGTATTCCTTGGTTGCCACTACACAGTCCGGGCGTGCCGCCGCTCTAGATCGACCCCCTGTAACAACTTGCGTCGCCGCGTAATGATGCAATCGGACCTTGGCCGAACAGTCCATCAGGCATACACGCCAGCGTTTCGCTCCGGGTAGCTCTCGTACACGTGCTCGAACACGGCCGAGCACTTCTGCTTGTACAGCTCCGGCGTGTAGGCGCGTGGCAGTCCGGTGTCGAGCGTATCTTCGATAGTGAGCTTCAACTGCGAACGCGCAGCTGATTTCTGCCGCCAGTTGAGAACGAGCAATGTCTTGAGGCGGGTTAGCAGTTCGCGGGCGACCTTCTTCACCTCGGCGCGCTCCTCGGCGCTAAGCTCGGGCGCTGGACGGGTCAGGATGTCGAAGATGACGAGTTCTTCCTCGCTCATGTTTTCCCGAACGTGCCGCTCCTGCTCCTCGTTCAGACTGTTGCTCAGTTTGACGAGTTCCTGGAATAGCTCCTCAATGTTCCGGCTGCCGGCGTTGTAGCTCTCGATCAGCGACTCGAACTTCTCGGCGAAGTCGGCACGGGTGCGGTTGAGCTGGATCATCTTGTCCAGTTGGGCGCGGATGGCGGCCTTAAGTACCTCCAGGTCGGTGTTCTTATGCTTGGACGCCTTGAATCGTTGCGCCATTGCCTCGAAGTTGATCTTAGAGAGATCGAGCGCCGGCGGCCCCTGCTCACGGATCGCGTGACCCGTAATCGACTCGTCGAGCAAGGTGGTGATGCCGCTCATTACCAGCGAGATGTCCGGCGGGTTTGGGTTCAGCTTGGCGCGGATTGCTGCGGCCAGCGTGGTCAGGCACGCTACCCGGCCGGAGAACGCCACTGCCGCCGGATCGGGTTTCACGGCCCCGTAGAGCGTGCTCACCAGCCGCTCATGCTCGAGGAACTCGCGGCGCAATGGATCGGGGGAAATTAACCCGTTCATCGCGTCCTCGATACGCTGCAGGCGATCAAGGCTCCCCGCTGAGAGCGCCTCAATCTCGGCCAGAATCACGCCGTGCTTGGCGCAGAAGGTCGTCACTTCGGCCACGGCGCCCCGCAGTTCCTCGACTAGTTGCTGCTTGTCCTTGACCGGGCTCTTGCCGTCCTTGCCGGCGCCGTAGATGGCCAGCGCCTTCTCCAGCGAGGCGAAGACGTTGGCGTAATCCACGATGATGCCACTATGCTTGCCGGGGAAAACGCGGTTCGCACGAGCGATGGTCTGCATCAACGAGTGGTTGCGCATCGGCTTGTCGAGGTACACCGTCGAGCAGCTCGGCGCGTCGAAGCCAGTCAGCCACATGGCGCAGACGAATACCAAGCGCAGCGGGTTTTCGGTGTCCTTGAACTTCTCGTCGAGACCGGGCAGCGACTCGTTCATCCGCCTGCGATGCGGTTCGATGTCCAGCCCAAGTCTTTGCATCTGCCGGATTTCGTTCTGCCCCGGCGAGACGATTACCGCCATATCGGTGGTAGTGAGCAACGCAAGACGCTTCTTGAGTTCTGCCGTGCGCACGTCGCGCCTAGCCTGTTCGGGCGTCATTTCGCCGCCGCGCGGCTCATAGGCGAGTTCGCCGAGTTCCTTCTGTACCCGCTCGGTCTCCGCCGCCCAATACTTCTTAACCTTGTCGTGCATCCGCAGCGCGGTGGCCTTGTCTATGGAAACTACCATCGCCTTGCCGACAAAACCACGGCCCAAGAAGTGGTGCACGATGTCCTGCGCGACGGTCTCAAGTCGGTCGTCACGAGTCAGGATGTGGTACTGGCGGGCGAGCTCCCGTTCGAGCTTGGATTCCTGCTCGGGGTCAAGCTCCGCATCCTCAATCAGCCGGTAGATGTCTTCGTTGAGGTCCGGGTTTGTGAGCTGCAATTCCGGCGTGCGGTTCTCGTAGTACAGCGGTACCGTGGCGCCGTCCTCAATCGACTGTTGGAAGTCGTAGATCGAAACGTAGTCGCCGAAAACCTCCTTGGTGCGCTCTTCGCCCGCGATCAACGGCGTGCCGGTAAAGGCAAGGAAGAGCGCCTTGGGTAAGGCGGCGCGCATGTTCAGCGCCAGCGTGTCGTACTGGCTGCGGTGCGCCTCGTCGGTCAGCACGATTACGTCGGAGCGGTCGCAGAGCAGCTCCGGTGTCTGGAACTTGTGCACCAGGGTGAAGACGTAGCGGTGGTTGCCGCGCAAGAGCTCGCGCAGGTGCGCGCCGCTGGCGGCATGGCACTCGTCGCCCTCGGCTTCCGACACCGCGCGGGTGGTCTTGAAGGTCTTGGCGATCTGCTCATCCAGTTCCACTCGGTCGGTCACAACCACAAAGGTCCAGTTGCCGGCCAGCTTCCTCAGTACCTTCTGCGCGAAGAACACCATCGAGAAGCTCTTGCCGCTGCCCTGCGTCTGCCAGAACACCCCGCCGCGCCCGTGGCCCATCTTGCGCGCTTCGAGCATAGAGGCGATGGCATTATTGACTCCGAGGTACTGATGGTTCTGCCCGAGAATCTTCACCAGCCCCGCCTTGTGCTCGGAGAACAACGTGAAGCTCTCGACCAGATCGAGGAGGCGTGTGCGATCACAGGTGCCGCGCAGCATCACCTCCAGCGACACGCGGCGCGGTTCGTCCTCGCGCTCGATGCGCCTCCACTCCACCCAGCGCCCCCAGTCTGTCGTTAGCGAACCGACGCGGCTGTCGGTGCCGTTGGAGGCAATGAGCAGGGCGTTGCTCCAGAACAGCGCCGGAATCTGCTGCTTGTAGTGGGTAAGGTTCTCGTCGAAGGCGGCACGTGCCGGCACGCCGGGTTTCTTCAGCTCGATGACCACCCACGGCAGGCCATTGACGAAGCCGACTAGGTCGGGCCGACAGGTGTAAAGCGCACCGGTGACGCTGAACTGATTGACAAGCAGGAAGTCGTTGTTCTCCGGGTGTTCCCAATCCACCACGCGCAGGCGTTCGGTCTTCTGGCCGCCGTGTTCACGGTCGGGGACGGAGACCGTGATGCCCTCCTTGAGCAGCCGATAGACCTCGCGGTTTGCGGCCTCCGGGCTCATTGCCGAGCGGTCACGGGCGAGTTCATCGACGGCGGCGGTGATGGCATCAGGCGGCAGCGCGGGGTTGAGCCGCGTCAATGCCGCGCGCAGGCGGGCTACCAGCACCACTTCGCCCTTGGTCTCGCGTCCCAGCGTACTGCCAATGCCGAAGGTTTCCTCCATCGCCGACACCGTCTTCCACCCGAGCCCGGCGAACAACCGGATTGCGGGCTGCTCGACGAGCTGGTCTTCGGAGTAGGCGTGAGGGCTCATGGCTCAGGCTGCCTTGGCCTCGATCTGGCCGGAGAGAAGGCGCGGCAGCAACAGATCGCGCGTGCGGCGAAGGTTTTCGACCTTTGCCACCAGCGATTCGCGTTCTTCGGCCATTGGGAAAGTCAGCCGATAGAACGCCTCCTGGGTAGTCATTGGGGGACATCTAACTGGCACTGAGGACATCACTCCGGTGTTCAGATTCGGCATGGTTACGCCTTGCGCACGACCCGCGATGAGGCTGACGACATCGTCCTGCCCGAGGTAGTTGAACAGATACCAGCCATTGATCATTTGCGAATCGGGGCGAATTCGCAAGCAACCCGTGCCACACAGCCATCCTGCCTGATGCGACATCAGGTAGGCACGGCGACCGATGTCGCCACGACGGCCATAGACGATGTCTCCAGGCTGCATTCGATGACGCTTGAGACTGCTGGCCAGTTCCTCTGGGATTCGCGCGATGCTTTCGGTTCGGATGCGAAACCCGATCAAATCCTTGGGCATAACCACGGGAACGCCTTCGACGGAGTAATCCGATTCGTGTAGCTGACTACCGAACGGGCCGGTCCGAATGCCATCAGCGTCTGCGCAGACTCTAGACAAATCCATCACCTCCCACCCCTGCGGAATCTCGCCGAAAGGGGAAGCGACGCGGGGTTGGTTTTCGTGACCGGGGAAGCGGAAGTGGACGAACCACTCGCGGTACAGGCCACGGGCCATCGACTCCAGGATCTGGATGCGCCGCTGGCTGTTCTCGATGAGTTCGTCGTACGCCGAAAGGATGCCTGAGATGCGCCGCTGAACTGCGAGAGGAGGGAGCTCGGGCAACGTCATCGTCCGAACGTCCTGCATGTTCAGATGTGCCACTGTAGCGCCGTTCGTCTTAGCCTGAATCAAACCTTGAACATGCGGCCCATTAAGAAAGTAGTTGAGGAACGACGGCTCAACTTTCGAGCGGTCGGGGCGAATCAAAAGTGTGCGTTGACCGAGGCACGGTTGAAGCCCCGTTGGAATCATTGCTACATTTCCAACCGGCGCCTCACGCGCCATGATGAGGTCACCAGGGCGCGGGACGGCTCGGCGTGTCCAAAGGCGGAAGGTCTCTTCCGAAACGCGATTTACGCCTTCGAGAATGAACCGACCACGTCCAATGTTGGGAGTCCTAATGGAGGGGTAACCCGTTTCCTGGGTTGGCGCGGTCTTGTGCTCACAATCGACAATAAGCTCGCAAATCGCATTGAGCTCCATTGCTACGCCTCCAGAATGCTTGCCACATTTGTGGCGATGGTCTGCTCCAGATCCCGCGCCTGAGCGTTCAGCGATTCCAGTTCCTCGTTCAGCACTTCGAGCTGCTCCTTGAAGTCCTCATCGCTCACGGCTTCGCCCGGTGCCACGCCGACATAACGCCCGGGGTTGAGCGACCAGCCCTGGGCCTCGATCTCCTTTAACGTTGCCGCCTTGCACAGTCCGGGCACATCGGCGTAGGCGGGTTTCGTGCCAAAGACTTCCTGGAGCTTGGCTTCGGCATCGCTGGCGCCGAGCGTGAAGTCGAGGACCTCGCCGCGATAGAGGCGGACGAGGTTAGAGAGAAAGCCGATCTGCGCGGGTGTCCAGTCGCGGTGTGCTCGGTCCACCTGCCGGTAAACGTGACGGGCGTCGATGAAGAGCGCGGTGTCGGCGCGTGGCGTTCTGATCTTGCCCTTGTCGAAAAACCACAGCGTGCATGGCAGCGCAACGGTATAGAACATGTTGGGACCGACGGCCACCATCACGTCTACCGCCCGCGCTGCGATGAGCTGCTGCCTTAACTCCTGCTCGGATGATCGGGCGTCGGCCGCTGAGTTGGCCATGACAAAGCCGGCGCGGCCCTTGGCATTGAGCGACGAGTAGAAGAGTTGAATCCACAAATAGTTGGCGTTGTCGGTACGCGGCAGGCCGAAGGGGAAACGGCGGCCGGCACCGACCATGTCCTTGAGCCGCTCCTTGTCCACGGCGTTGACGTTGAAGGGCGGATTGGCGAGGACGAAATCGAATTGGCCGGTCGCGTTGTGCGGGTCGTCGTAATAGCTATTGACGTTCCCGCCGTGGCGAATGTCGCCTTCAAGTCCGTGGACAGCGAGGTTGAGCCGGCACAGGCGGCCGGTTTCATCGGTTTTTTCAACGCCGCAGATGGCGAGCTCCGCGGCGGGGTTCTTCTGGTGCTCGGCAACAAAGCGCGCCGACTGCACGAACATGCCACCGGAGCCGCAGGCGGGGTCGAGGATGCGGCCGTGGAAGGGTTCGATGACCTCGGTGAGCAGGCGGACGATGCTGCTAGGCGTGTAGAACTCGCCGCCCTTCTGGCCTTCGGTACGGGCGAACTCGCCGAGGAAGTATTCGTAGATGCGGCCGAAGGCATCGTAGTCCACACTGGCGGGGATTTCGGAGACCTTCTTGAGCAGTTCCTTGAGCAGCGTGCTCGTGAAGAGGTTATAGGTTTTGGGCAGTACGCCGGCGAGCTGCGGGTTGTATTTCTCAATGCCGCGCATCGCGGCGTTGACCTTGGCACCGATATCGGCGGCCTCGGCCAGCTTGAGCAGGTAATCGAAGCGCGCCTCGGGGCTCAGGTAAAGGATGCCCTCCGCGTGGTAGGCGGCGGGTTCATCGACCCGGCTGCCCCGCCGCGACGAGGCGCCAGCGGCTTCGAGCTTGGCGTGCTGGGTGGCAAAGCGCACTTCGGCAAAGCGCAGGAAAATGAGGCCGAGGATGGGACCGGAGTATTCCTGCGCTTTCAGGCCGGAGTTGGCCCGGAACTGGTCAGCGGCATCCCACAGACGTTTTTCCAGGGTGGCGGCTGTCGAGTCTTTTTCGGAAGAGGCGATCCAATGCATGAGCAGAATATCCCTCGATTGCAAGCGAAGGCCCGAGACCTTCCATGTTGCTGTGGGAACCTTAGTGTACGGGGAGCTTGCCGAATCAATTAGATTTCATGGATCGACCCTGGCGAGTCGATTCAATGATCACGGAGTCCAGCAATCGCATTTCCCCAGCCACATTGGCGCTCGATTCCAGAAATGGCCGCCGTTAAGGCCCCCGGACGGGAGCCAAGGTCAAGGGGAAAGCTGAGCGTCCTAAATGCCGGCAAGTGGCCACGTCCAGGTTCTTGACATCTTGCGCGACATCCTTTAGACCATAGCCCTCGGTCAGACTTTCTGATCGAAAAGCCCGCGAAAGCGGAACGCCGATTTCACTGACTTGCAGGGCGAAAAAATGCTGCTAAGCCTCCACTTCCGTCTGTCCGTACCTTTTCCAGTCACCTGGGCCGCCAAGCCTTTGGCCGACGCCTTCTGATCCGCCTTGCGTTGCCTTGCCCGCCGCCCGCCTCGGCCGGTGGTGTACGTCCATCGCAACCCAAGGAGAGATATGTCGTTCTCGGATCTGCCACGCCTGGACTGGCACGCCCAGTTCTTTCCTCTGCTCGCCCGCTCGCGCCAGGGCATCCCGGTCTTTTACTGCGACGAGATGATCGCGCCCAGTCAGGGCGAACGGTCGGAGTCGTCCAAGGCTCGGTACGCGGTCCAGTACTGGAACCGTCTCGGCCTCCCGGCGCGCTACGTCAAGCCTCGCCCTGCCTGTCGATCCGATATCGCACGGGCGCACGACCGGGCCTACGTCGACGGCGTGCTCGACCTGGCGCGCGACAACGGCTACGGTACCCGCGACCCACGGGTCGCCGAGAGCCTGCCGTATGTCGTGGGGGCTTTCCTGGACGCCGCCCGTGAGGCGGTGAACACCGGACTGGTCGCGGTCGTGCCGGTGGCCGACGCCCAGGAGGCGGGCTTCGCCGCCGGACGCTACGGTTCGACGTTCAACGGCTTCATCGCCGCCGCGCTAGCCTTGAAGCACCTGGGCCTGGTGCGCCAGGTCACCATCCTGGATTTCGAGGAGGGAGAATCAAGCGGCATCCCGGACCTCATGGCGCGGCTCGGACTGGACTGGATCACCTATGTTCCCCTGGCCGCACGGATGTTCGCCCGCTACCTGAAGGATGCCTTCCTGCGCCACTTGAAGCGCGCGATGGAAGGGGCGTGGTTCCCGCTGGGCGACCTGCTGATGGTGCAAGCCTCGGCGTGCATGTTGCTGCGGGGTGATCGGGGCGTTCTGACCATGAAGGAGATGGCTGAACGGGATCGCATCGTCTTTGAGGGGGCGGCAGCCCTTCACGTGCCGGTCCTCTGGACCCTAGGCTCCGGCTATTGGCCCTCGCTGCGCACCACGCTGATTACCCACAGCGTGACGATGCGCGAGTGCGCCCGGGTCTATGCGGCCCCGGCGCTGTCGGAGCCACTGCGGCGTACTGGGTGGGTCTGAGATGACGACGCCCATCGACACCGCTGGACCGGCCAAAGGACAAGAGGACGCCCTGCTCAGGGCCGCAGAACGGATCGCCCGCGCAGACGCTCTCCTCATCACGGCCGGTGCCGGCATGGGGGTCGATTCCGGCTTGCCGGATTTCCGGGGAACGGAGGGGTTCTGGCGAGCGTACCCGGCCCTCGCCCGCGCGGGGGTGCGCTTCGAGGAGATCGCCTCGCCGTCCAACTTCTCCCTGCACCCGAAGATCGCGTGGGGTTTCTACGGGCACCGCCTGAATCTTTACCGCAAAACCAGCCCGCACGGCGGATTTGCCGTGCTCAAGGCCTGGGCCGAGCGCATGGCGGCAGGGGCATTTGTTCTTACGTCCAACGTCGACGGCCAGTTCCAGAAGGCGGGATTCGACAAAGCCCGCGTCTGCGAGATCCACGGCTCGATCCATCACCTGCAGTGCTCCGCGCCCTGTGGCCCGGACACTTGGTCCGCACGCCACTTCCGTCCCGAGATCGACGAAGAGCATTGCCGCTTGACCTCTCCCTTGCCCCGGTGTCGCTATTGCGGGGAGGTCGCGCGGCCGAACATCCTGATGTTCAGCGACGCGGACTGGTCTGCCGTCCGCACCGAAGCTCAGGAAGCCGCGCTCGATGGCTGGCTGGAGGGGGCCGGGAAGGTGGCCATCGTGGAGTGCGGGGCGGGCACGCAAATCCCCTCCGTGCGGCGCTTTGGCGAGCACCTGGCGCGGGAGCGGCACCTGTCGCTTGTCCGGATCAACCTCCGGGAGCCGCACATCGACGCGGATGGCATCGGCATAGCTCTGGGCGCTGCCGACGCTCTGGCGCAGATCGACTCCATCCTGAGCGCCCAAGACTCCAACCCAAGTAATCCTGCAAAGGCCACGCCATGACAGACAAAGTAATCCCGTCCTGGACCGAAGACGATTTCGAGCCCGGTGAGCGCACCATTTTGCGCGCGTACTTTGCGATGCCTCCGCTTGACGACGGCCCCAAACTTGAGGACCTGTACGAAGAGCCGCTCGGAGAACGCGGCCCGACTGCGGATCCGGGCGGCCCTGTCCGATTGCCACGCCTTGGCCCCAGCACGAGCATCACGCCGGTCCAGGTGGCCGTCGCGCGGATTTGCCTCGCGGCCGAGCAAGAGGATCTGCTCCAATGGTTCGCCTGCTCGGAGGAAGGCGAAATCATCGGGCGCCACAGCTTCACTCAGCGCAATGGTCAAGCTGTCCAGCCGCTGGCCGACCGTCTGCTGTGCATCAACTGGGCCGATTCCGGCCCCGGCATCTCATGGCCCGAGGACTATCACCTGTGTTTCATCCCAGGTTTTGCCCGGTACGTGGTCACCTTATCGGTCGACACGCCCGATTCGTACGGCGTGACCGAATGGGCCCTCGGTAACTTTGGAGCCTGCGACGACCCGGTTGATGCGGCGTCCCGGATTGTCACGGCGTGGTGGGGGGAGGATGAAGCGGGCGAGGGACGTGGCCCGTGGGTCGAACTCATGACCGAGAGTCTAGTTAACGAGGACAGAGCCGAGGCGATGGCCCTGTACATCTGGCCGGAGTGCGCCAGGTGATGTGTGGATCGGATGTTCCACCGAACTGAGAGCCACAACATGAAACCCAACAAAGTAGTGTCATCATGCCTGTAAGGGATCGCAGGGGAAAACCGCTTCCCCCAACCCATCCTTTCGCCACGCCGCGCGTGATCTTCGGTCAAGCGCGTCCGCACCGGCCGGTGAAGGCGCCGCAGCCCGAGGCGTCGAATCCGCCGCGCGCTGGCGACGCCAGTGAATCAGCCAGCGGGGAAGCACCGACCCAGCAACCCCAGAAAGACGGAGACAGCACATGAGCGAACAGCCGAACGAAATGGACGATCCTGATGAGGAGGAGGAATCCGTCACTCCCGATGGCTGGAACTCAACCTGGGACCGCATGAAGGAAAGGGGAGTGCCGCTGACCGCGTGGCAATTCCTGAGGCACGATCTCGCGGGAAAACCGAGGTGGTGGGCGGAATACGTTGGCCCCGAGTATCTGATCGACGTTCCGATTGAGATCAGGTCCGAGGTGCGGGATCTGGCGCAATCATTGCGCTCCTTCTTCGCGTCAACCGCAGCAACGGCGAGTGGGATGCCGGACTTGCAGATCCTGCCGGCAGATTTGGCCGAGGTGGCGCGCGGCAGGAGGATGCCTCACTAATCGACGGCATCCTCTTCGCCCGCAACTGCCTTCTACGCCGAATTCGGCCACGCCGAACGTCCGCAACCGGGCGGTCCGGAATCGTGGAATCCCGGCAGCACGATCTCCCTGCCGATTGCCGTTCTCGACCCTTGCCGTCCTCAAGCCTCTACGGAAGCGGTCGTTCGCGGACTTCGCTTAACGGCCAGATGCGGTCTCTCGAGGAAACCGATTGAATGCCCGTTCAAGGCTGGTAGCGGTCCTTGACCAGGCCAACTGCTGGCTACTTTGGCTCAGTCCCCGAGCCCCCTCTTGAGGCTTTGGCCGCGCTATTCGTCCTGCTGCCGCGCCGCTTTGGCTTGGAGCTGACGCAGCTGGACACGTCGATAACAACCAGCTCCGGTTGGGGACCGTCGGGCGATCGCTGTCGAATCCGCGCTGCTAGTTCACGCAGTCGCTGCACAAGCTCAGCAAAATCAAGGAAGCCACCTTCCGGCAGTTCCCAGCCGTTCGCCCGCGGCCTTTGATGTACGAGAACCAGGAGGCCCTCGCGGCAGTCGCGAGCGCGCAGGTACTGTCCGCAGAGCTGGTGCTCAAGAGCATCCTCAAGGTCGGTGCCACTGCATCTCTCGGCGACCTTGATCTCAGACGGAACCTTGGCGGCCGCGGCGCGCGCCGTGAACACCATGTCCGGCTTCTTTGCCGCGACCGTCTCGGGTTCGCGCTCGATCGAATACGACAGGCCCTGGGTGAGACGCATGCGATCGGCAATCCAAGCCTGCACCGCGGGCTCATCGGGAAGGCCGCTCAATGTCGCGCCCTGGGAAAAGTCTCCATGCAGCAGATCGTGCTGCAGATCCTCAAGCCGCTGGATTGCAAGCAACTGGAGTTCGCGGCCGGTCTCAGGCGCACGCTCGAATTGCTGCTCAAACCGAAGAGCGTCACCCCCAGCCCAAGCGGTCAGCTCCGAGTCCGTTGCCGCGCGTTGATGCGCAAGCGCCCTCAGTCGAGAGGGCGGTACGGGAAAGTCCGGCAGTTCCAGCAACCGCAGAATCGCGACGAAGGCAGGGTGTCCCTCGGTCTGAACCAGCCGATTGAATGCGGTGGAGCGTGCGTCCTGCGCGTCGTCGCGCTCATCCGGTGAGTAGACGCCCTTGTTCGCCCGATCGTGATCGTCCTCGACTCGCACTGTCCTGTATGCCAGGATCACCAGCCGTTCCAGAGTAGGCAGATCCAGATTCACGCCGCCGGCAGGCGTCACCGAAAACCGCGACCCAAAGATCTGTGGCAGCACCCACAGAACGTGCGCTGTCATCTCGGCTTCGCCAAGCGCATCGAGCTTCGCCACCAGGGCGTCCGTTGCACCCCGGCCATCGATCGCGCACGCAAGGCCGAGATACAGCGCCGCCGTTTGGGGGTCAGCCGTGGCGCGGAACCGCGCGATCGCCAGCTCATAGGCCTGCCGCTGCCTGTCTTGGGCCAAGCCCTTCCGCGCTATCGACAGAATGTGCCTGAGTGCGCGCGGAATCAATTCCGCGCGCGACTGGAGTTCCTGCCACATCGGCTCCGCCATCAGGCGCACGATGTCTTCGCCGGCATGATCGATGTTGTCCAGGGACGGGCGGTAAGCGTCCGCTTCGGGGTTGTCCAGATCGGAAGCCGCCTCCGCCGCCAGGACGCGTCGGACGGCGACCGGCCAAGCCTTCGCCAGACTCGCGATCCAGCTGGGAAGCCCATTGAACTCAAGCGTCGCGTACTCGGCGGCTCGAATGGCTTCTTCCTCGGTGAGCTTCGTCGCCCACGCGGGGTCACTCGTCGCTTCGATCGATACGGCGGCGACTCCCATGCAGTCAAACCCAGCAATCTGATTGCGCTCCTTGGGTGGTCGCGAGCTCCGCAAGGTCGGCCGCCATGCCCGCCACATTTGCCGCATCGCAGTAGCAAATGCCGCCGCGGCCAGAGACCCTGCAAGTTCGGCCAAAGGGGCAACGCTGTCAATCGCGTAGTGGGATCCTCCGCGGTTCGCTTCACGGAGAAGTTGCCATAGGTTGTACAGCCGGCTGTCGATGCCACTGGCCGAAGGCGATTCGATGTTGCGCAGTGGTTCGGGGTCGTTCCGGAGCGACTCCACGAAGTCGACCCAAGACTGCTCTACTTCCGCCCGACGCTTTTCATCTTCTGCTACCGCAGCCTGATAATCGGCTTCGCTGCGGAGTAGCTCGGCCGACTTTTCGGGGGGCCGCATCCAGTCCCTGATCGCCGCGCGCATCGCAGCGCTCGCCGCGGCGGCAGCCTCAATGCGCGCCAAGACTGGCTCGGGTCGTCCGGCTCTCTGCCACTGCTCCAGCGCCGCATTGGCCGCCAAGCGCTGTTCGTCCGCCGAGTTGCGTGAGGGCCCGTCGGCCAGCAGCCAATCGACATCATCCAGAACCAGTCCCGGTGGCCAGCCCAGGAACTGCATCTGAAAAGTGGTCTGCAAGCCTTTGCCGTTCAGAACCTTGCTGGTCGACAGGCGTTCGGCGGCGCGCCAGAAGGCTGCCCGGCGACGGTCCGGGATCTCGTGCAGCCTCGCAATCGCGTCCTTGGTCAAGCCGCCGTGTCTGCCTATGCGGTTGTGGCGCCGATAGCCGAGATAGAGCACGGCATCTATCGCGGCTTCAGGTGCCGTGTTAGGACGCGCAAGCTCCAGGAGCCGCGCCGCGGCGGCAGCCAAAACTGGCCCGATAGCATGTCGCTTGTCCGAGTCCCCGTCCTCATCTTGAGACAGCTCGCCGCCGCCGAACTCCATCAGGCCGCGGATCAATCGCGTCAGTCCAGCTGTATCAGACAACTTCTCGACGAGATCTGCGCCGCGCCACTCGATATTGAACCCGCCGCCGGTGTCGTCGCGCAGATTGACGACAGCACAAATCGCGATCAGATCGACGACCCCAATGTCGGTCGGAAACAGGTCTTCTACAGCGTCCCACACCATAGCCGACGGCAAGGTCGCGCTGTGACGCCTGACGTAATCAGCGTAGGTCCGTCGCTGATCGCCGTCGCCCGCCGCGATCAGGGCCCGCCCGGCCATGAGCAACGTGCTCCAGTCTTGAAATTGACCACACGCTGCGCTGGCGGCGAGATCGGCGCAGTCGCGCAATGCTCCCAACCAGACGAGACGCAGCACGAGGACACGAATCTCGGCGTCTTGTGCGTCCGACTCCCACAGGCTTCGCAAGGTCGGGGCGATGTCCGCCTGCGCAAAACGCGTCAGGCTGCTCATGTCCAGCATCGGGACTTCCTCGCCCTTCCGCATTCGTGCCACAAGGGCCTGAAGCACCGCCGCGCGGGTAGACGCCGGCAGGCTCGACGGGTCACCGGCTGTGAACAGCAGGAAGGGTGCGCGCCGTATGACTTCCCGCGCAACGCTTTCGTCCCAGAGGCTGAGCCAGGCCACCGTCTCGAGCACGGAGGGGCGAACCAGATCGATCCCATAGCTTTGCGCGAACAGCAGGTCGTGCAGCCGACGGGCCGAAAGATTGGCTTGGCGGAGCCGCAATAACCAGCGTGCCGCCAGGAAGGCGCGAACCACGCCTTCGTTGTCGTTGTGAAGGCGCGCCCGCCCGAATGTCGCAGGGTCGAGCGCGGGGCGGGTCAACAACAGCTGCCGTTCGCTACTCGCCCAAGCCGGCAAGACCGCATCGATGGTGAGCACATCCTGATCGCTGGGCGGAGGGGCGTCCGCGTCAGGAATGGCGATGGTGGCCTTACGTCCAAAGACCAGCGATGCACCAATGCGCTCAAGTCCTCGCATGGCGCGCTCGACGCTCAGCCCATCCTGTCGGCTTCGATCGGGGTCCGATTCATAGAGCCGCTCACGCAGGCTCGCGTCCACTATGGTCACGAATTTGCCAAGGTGACCATTGGTCCGCCAGTACGGGACCAGCCAGTCGAGATCGAGGGGCCGGCGAGCGATATCCTGCAGGTTGCCGGAACGAATTGCAGCGAGGAATTCCTCTAAGTCGGCGACTCCCTTTGCCCTAGCGTAGAGGCGCACCTGCTCGTCGTTGAGTGGCGCCATCAGGACGACCAGCGGGGTTTCCTGAGGGGTTGGGTCCGGCCGCTTCTCGTAATTGAGCACGCGGCGAATCAACGTCCTAAGGGATGGTGGGGGTTCCTTTGGTTCGTCGGCCGGGATGGGCAATTCGTCCTGCATTCGTCGCGCGTCCCGTGCGAACTCCCAGTCAGTGTGCCGGCCGGACAGCACGATGAAGGCGCGGGCCTCGTGCCCAATGATGCCGTCTGCCAGCCGCAGCAGCGCCTTGTCGAGACGGATGTTGTTGAGTTTGGCTTCGTCGATCGAGTCGATGAAGAACCATCCCGGCAGGTTGCCTTCGCGCCACCTGCCGAGGCGCTGTCGATCCCCCGCGCGCAAGGCCCCGTCCAGTCCGTCGTGCGCAACGTCTTGAACAGTCGCGTAGACCGCGAACTTTCCCTCAGCCGACAGCTGCTGAGCCTGGTAAGCGAGCTCGACGGTCTTGCCGCTTCCGGCTTCCGCCAGGATCACGACCCGTCGACGGGCGTGCAGGTCGCTCCACGCCAGCAAGCTGTCGGAAAGGCCGAACCTCCACCGAAAGGCCGAGGTATCGACAGCCCCCTCGCGCCATTCATAAAACCGGCGATTTAGCGGGATCGTCGTCATCTAATAGATTCGGCGAACAATCTTAGTGCACGCCGCCCTCTTGCTGGGTGCGTACCACTGAGCCGGCCCCAAGCGACACTAGCACGAACGCAGGCTGGATTCCCATTTGGAAGCTGGGCGTACCCTCGGTGACTCATTCCCAGCCTTTCGGCTATGAGCTGCCTCTGCGAGCTGCCAGTTATCGCGGTGCGCCGGGCGCGGCGTTGGCCTGGCTTCGCTGTGATATCAATCCTCGAACCAAGCAGCAGCGGCAAGGCGTGATCCAGTCGTCAACAACCCTCATGTGAGGACACCGGGAGCGTCGGCACCACGCCATCGAGGCGAGACTGCCACCCTCAACCCGGTTGCGCAGCCGATGGAGCGGGCCTGGGGTTGTGGTCCGGCCGACCTGTGCCACTCTTCCCGGATGCTGAGTCTGGAATCGCTTCGTGACGGTCTTGCTCTGCCGTGCGAAGTGCGCGGCGCGGTCCGCTTGATCACTCAGGGGACGTTCACCTCGAGCCATCTGAGCGATCCCTATGGGTCGGGTGGGAAGAAATGCGGCCGGTCACGGGGCGCCAGCGCAATTGGCGCTGTACCTCGAGCAGCGGGCATCCAGGCGCCGGACGACCGGACCAAAGCGCGTGGCGCCCGCCGAAGCTATGAGCTGGGCCAAGAACAGAGACAGCCAGCGCGGAGCAGCCGCGGCCAACAATCTCATCCTCCCCCTGCACCCTGCGACCGGCCGATCTCGTGCCCCACTCCGCCTATGCCCATGGCCGCTTACCAGCCAATTCACTGCTTGCTCTGGGTTCTGCCACGTGGCATAATAACCCTGCCAATTGGCAATTGACCAGCATAGGTGATCTCGATGACGACGGTAGCTGAACCCAGCGATTTCCTGCAGGCTGCAAGCAGGGTTGTCGACCTGCTGGGCGTGGCAAAGAAAGCCCAGCGCAGCCTTGGATCGGCAATCTTGCTCCACGAGTATCTCAACGCAGGGCTGCCGAGCCGGGCGCTGTTCGCTGCGGCCAAACCGGGCGGTATTGCGATCGAGGAGCTGCTCCCGGTGTTCGGGATCAGTGTGCGGACCTTGGCGCGACTCAAGGCGGATCCCGACAAGCGGCTCGACTCCAACCAAAGTGCCAGGCTCTGGCGCTATGCAGCGGCGCTTACAAACGCCGTTGACGTCCTGGGTACCGCGGAACTGGCCGCCGAGTGGATGACCCGGCCTGCGATGGCCCTGGAGAACCGGCGACCGATTGAGCTTCTGCAGACCGAGGTAGGCGCCAAGCTCGTTAACGATGTGCTCGATCGGATGCGGTACGGCGTGTACCAATGACGCCGCTGCCCGGCCACACGGGACCGGCTGTCTTCTGGCGACTGGACGACGCGCGCTTCCAAAGCACCTGGGATAGCGGGGAGGGATCCCGCCGTTCGGGAGGCCGCTGGGCGCCCAAGGGCTTTCCGGTCGTCTATTGCTCGCTCGATCCGGCCACAGCCATCCTCGAGGTCGCCGTGCACAAGCTGTTTGATGCCCTAAATGCAGTCCCGCACGTCCTGACGTCCGCGGAGCTAACGGTTCCGTGGAGCGACGTTCACGTCCTGGATCTGGCGAGCGTCCCGAATCCGCTTTGGCTCTTTCCGTGCGCGAACAGCGCCGCGCAGCAGGCGTTCGGGCGTGATCTGCTCACCGCGCACGCGTTCGTGGCTTTCCCGAGCGCGGTCTCGCGCCACAGTTGGAATCTGCTGTTCAATCCGGAGCACGCGGCAGGCAAGTACAAGCTGCTGGCACAGGAACCCCTGGGCCTCGATCCACGCCTCGATCCGCCGCGGCCATAACACGGCCCCGTGTCGTCACTCGTCGTCCGCACCTGGTTCCCGTTCCCCGAACGCAAAGAGGCAGAGCGGCCTCGGTTTATGTCCGGTCCGGGCAGTTTCAGTTATCGCTTTTTTCCTGTCGAGACGACCGGAATGGGTCGACAGCGACGGAGAGCGACCGCTATCCGCAGCCGTGGCGCGAGGCCGCTTCTGGGCGGTCAGAGCCAGCCGATTGGTGAGGTGATGGCACATTGCGCGGCGGCTTTGGAGCACTATCGACGGCGGGCGGCTCCCAGGCAATGCTTCAACGAGCGGTCGGCGAATCAGCCGAAGACAGAACTGCCACAGCTGCGTGTGCGAGTGCTTGTGCTCGGCCAAGTAGCCCCGAGATTTGGTCTGCGCGTTGCTCGAACTTGGCACGGCCTGGGCCGCCGATTCGGTCGAACGCCGACTGCAGGGCCTCCTCCCCGCAGCGGACCTGGAGCGACGTCGTTTCGATCTCCTCGGACCCCGAGCGCGCGGCGACGACGAGCAGACCGGATCCATTTTTCCATCTGGCCCGGATGTCGTAGGTCTTTCCAGGATTCGATGCCAGTTCCGCCACGGCCAAACCGACCAGATCCCCGGCCGGATTCGCTTCTGGGGCAGGGTAGTTTCCTGGGCAGTTTTGGTCGACGCCGGACTGCCCAGTTTCGTGCACACTTTCTGCACACTTTCCTGCACTTTGGTGGTTTGTGAGGACACTTTCGCGGACACCATCTACGGTTTTCCCCACAGTTTCCCCCACAGTTTCCGCCTCGCTCTCACCGATGACAACGGTGCATGTTCGTGCACCTTCGTGCGCCTTCGAGTTTTGTCCATCTGCACCTTCATGCGCCTTCCAGTCTCGCCCATCTGCGCCTTCGGGCGCTCTCCAGGTCCAGCCACCACTCATGCCCAGTTTCGTTCGCTCCACGCCGACGCGTTTTCCGGCTGCCTGGACGGTTCTCCAGCGCAGCCCCGCTAGTTCGGCCTCCTCACGAATTTCCGACGCCAAGCGCTCGGTGTTCCCCAGGGCGGTCCGCAGGAACTCTGTGGCTTCTCGGATGCTCCTACGGCTTGCCATAACGGCCGCTGGCGGTTCCTCTTGGTCTGGGACGATGTTGTCGGGTGCCTTTGCAGCGTCGATGCGTTCCTGGGGCCGTTGGGGCGGCGGGAGCGGCTTCGGTTGCACCAACTCCGGCGGCAGTGGGGCCGTATGGGCGGCGAGCCATTCCGCCGGCCCGCCAAGGACATCGTCGTCGACAACCCCCACCGCTGCGCCGGCAGACTCGATAGCCGCGACCGTCGCCTGCAGCCATTCGTGATCGACAACGCCTTCTGCCCACGCCAGTGCCTGCCTTCCCTTGAGACTCGACCAATCCGTGTCCGGGCCACCCGTGGTGACCAGCACCCCACGGCCAGCGAAGCAGTCGGCCACAGCCTCTTCAGCCACGACGAGCACCGCCTCACCTCCGCGAGCCAAAAGGGTGGGCAGCATGTACGGCGGTAGTCCGTCGGGGGCCTCTTCAAGCAGCGCATGGGCACTTTCGCCTGGGACCATGTGCAGTGCTAGGTACTCAGCGGTTTGCTCGCGGTGGAGCGTGAGCTTGGCGTAGACCTCGGCGCCATCGGCGTTGACGTACCAACGCAGCGCAACGAACCGGAACCCATCGCGCAGGCACGGCTCCGCCAATTTGTAGGCCGAGTCGAATAAAGCACGCCTATCCATTTACTGTCTCCTTGACGGCCGTCGCCGGCTCCTTGTTCCGCGTCGATTGGCGGATTCTTTTCGACGCATTCGTTCCGACACTCATGGCAGACCTGGATACATGAGATACACGGGATACGTGCGTAGCCCGAGCCGTATCCTCTGTATCTCC
>Ga0181523_10001807_pt1 | contig 22144 bp, 25 predicted proteins | sample PEATcosm2014_Bin_43_FD_119752 | JGI IMG/M metagenome (GOLD analysis project Ga0181523, IMG submission 119752) | Peatland microbial communities from MTU Mesocosm Facility, Houghton, MI, USA - PEATcosm2014_Bin05_30_metaG | ecosystem: Environmental > Terrestrial > Soil > Wetlands > Peat | place... | reverse complement strand
TCTCGGCCAGTTTATCCTGCCCGCCCCGCGTGGTGCTGCGCACTTGCCGGCCGATTTTTCTCGACGAGTACAGAATCACGGGAAGGAAAAGCAGCAACACCCATGCCAGCTTCCCTCCCAGCAGAACCACCACCGCTACGGTGAACAGAAAGGTGAAAAATTGTTGCAGGAATTCTGCCAGCACACTCGACATCGCATACTGCACCTTTTCGATATCGTTGACAATCGTCGAGAGCAATGTGCCCGTGGTGTGCTTCGTAAAAAATGCCGCCGAACTCCGCAGGATGGCGTTATACAAATCGTCCCGCAGGTCCGTGATCATGCCAAAGCCGGCGTAGTTTACGAGAAAAGTTCCAATGTAATCGAAGATCCCTTTCAACACCGTGGCTGCCACCAGCGCGAAGGCAACCATCGTCCATGGATTGTGAAAGTGGGATGGAACCAGTTGTTGAAGGTTCAGAAAGCGCTCGCTGCCCGGCAGCTTGAACAGCGGGAGGGCCTTTTCCTGAGAGCCCGGGTTCAATACGCTATCGAAAATCGGACCGATCAGCAGAACCCGGCCCGCATCGAGCAGCCCTACCATCGCCATCAGCAACACCGAAGCGAGAAACTGCCACCAGTAAGGCAAAACATAGCGCAACAGGCGTGCGATCGGACGAGGTGGACGGGGCTTGGCCGGTGTTCCTTGACCGTTCGCGCCCGCCACTGTGGAGGTTGCCATGCGTGTAAGGCTCAATTCTACATGTGATTCCCGGTAGAAACGCGGCTTGCCGCGTCTCGGCAGTGCCTCGCTGCCGGAAACGGAGCAAGCCCCGTCTCTACGGGTGGAAGAATGTCAGTCCGGCAACTACTTCGGACTGTCCCGATGCACAACCTTCACTTTGTATCCCGCTTTCCGCAGTCGCTTGCCGACGTCCTCGGCGATCATCACCGAGCGGTGCTGTCCGCCGGTACACCCGAAGCTGATGGTCAGGTAGCTTTTTCCCTCGCGAATGTAGTGCGGCAGCAGGTAGACCAGAAGGTCCGAGATACGATTAATGAACTCCTGCGTCTGCGGAAACGACCGGATGTATTTCGCAACTCGACGATCGCGTCCGGTCAGCGCGCGAAACTCCGGCACGAAATGCGGATTGGGCAGAAAACGTACATCGAATACCAGGTCGGCATCTTCCGGCACGCCGTGTTTGTATCCAAAACTCACGCACGATACCAGAATCGTCTGCTGGCTCCCGGAGTGCTGCCTGAACCGGTCGGTAAGGTGCGCCCGCAGTTCATGAACATTGAACTTAGAGGTATCAATGACCAGGTCGGCAATCTTGCGGATCGTCCGCAGATGCCGGCGTTCCGCCCCGAGCGACGCCCGCACCGTGGTGCCTGTCCCCAGCGGATGCGGCCGCCGCGTCTCGCTATAACGCCGCAGCAACGCGGCGTCGCTCGCTTCCAGATAAATCACCCGCGTCGGAATCGTCCGCTTCACCGACTTCAGAATCGCCGGCAGCTTTTCCAGTTGCGAACCCTCGCGCACATCCACCACCAGCGCGGTGCGCGGAATCTCTCCCGACTGCAAGGCCAATTCGGCAAAGCGGGGAATCAGTTCCACCGGCAGATTGTCCACGCAGTAGTAGCCAAGATCCTCGAAGGCCTTCAGCGCCGAAGCCTTCCCCGATCCGCTCATGCCGGTGATGATGACCAACTCCGCCGCAGTGTGCGGCTCGCCCTTGCGCCCGCGAGCTTTTCCCGCTGCGGGCTTTCCCGCCGAGTGCGTACCCTTCTTGAGTTTGCTGCGCGGTGGCATTCCAGAAATCTTAGCAGAAGGAGCGAAGCGGAGAAGATCGCCCCCGAGAAAGCGCGCAAGGCGACTTGGGACAGCTTGATGGGGATTAACCCCAACCGGCAAGCAGATACCCGGCTGCCGCGTCAGAAGTGGGATTGGGTGGAGTGTTGCCGCTGCGAAACCAGCCATACCTCGGCCTCAGCGGTGGCTCGGAAGACGCGGATCGCACGAAAATAACCCTGCGCCATGACTTCAAACATTCTCAGCATGCCGTAAAGCGCGTCTCTGACTGCCACTATGGCGCAAGTATCGAGCCGCACGTGCTGAATCGTCTTCAGTTCAAGGGCGACAGCCCGAATCTGGCGAGCGCTCGGTAAGGAATCAACCCTACTCAGGTCCAATAGGACGTCCAGGGGTTCCCTACACTCGGGATCGCGCTCCAATTCCCGAAAATGAGCGACCACTTCTTCAAACGTCACCATCCCAATGCACTGGGTCCGAATGACTCTCTCCTTCTTGTCGATTGTGTACGTCACGGGCATGCCACAGCTCCTCCTTCAGGAGGTCACAACCTTGGAAACCACGCTGGATTCGTCCCCCGGAGTCAGCTCTCGGTTAAAATATAATCACGAGTCATGAAATGGTGGGCGCAGTAGGATTTGAACCTACGACTTCCACCGTGTGAGGGAAACTAGATACATGTTATCAGAGAGTTAGCAGGAATGCTTGGGCACGCTCGGGCATTGTATTTCTCTGACAAAGGAACCGGGTCACACAACTGGACCCACAACTGGACCCACGCGCGCGGGTTGGCAAACTCTGCGGACTGCTTGGCAAGTGAAAGGCTTGATGCCAAAAGTGGTTAGGAAGGGCCTCGACGACCTCATCGCGTGAATTTCGCTGGTTCGCGAACTATCGCCATGTCGCTGGTCGATTGGTCGACGGCAGAGAAATTCTGTGTCCTTTTCCTGCCTCATAAGAGGAAACTGGCCTTTTGCGAGAGGTCAGGATCGAGCCGATGATCGGACTTGAACCGATGACCTGTCGATTACGAAACAGCTCAGCCCCGCGTAAGTTACTGAAAGATTTGGGTTGCAATCAGCACGTTGTGGAAGGTAGAAAATCGTTTCGGGAGAAAAAATGTGCAACCCATAGTGCAACGCTTCCGAAAGTGGACAGGGATCGAAAACGCGGATGGATATCGAGTCCATTCAAGACCACCCTGCCGAATCAAGACCACCCTGCCGAACTCGAGGAGAGGGAAAACCCCGGAGAATTGGCAATCCGGTAGTAATCGGTCCAATTGCGGGGCCTGTCGTCCGAGCAACAATGCCTCGGGTGTCCCCCCATCACCCATCAATGTCGCGCACAACCTCAACGGAAGGACCGAGCAGGCGGCGCGGTCCCGGTCGTACGCTTACGCTGCCGCCGGCATCTGACGGAACAAGAGCTCTTGCAAAAACAAGAATCTGGAAGCAGTAATCTGGAATGCGCGGCCCGCGGGGTCGACGTCGCTGACTCCATCAGGCGAAAACATCGCTGTCGCTAAAGACAGGGAAAAGGCCGCCATCAGCACTAGCGCGATGAGAGACTTCCCAACACGCAGCAGCTTTCGCTGTGCGGCGCGGCTGCTGCCGTTCGGGTGGGATGCCGGCGTGGCGGCCACCATTTTGAACACGGATCGTTGGAATGCCGGGCAAGCGCTCATGAGATCCACGAATCCCGTGGGGTGGGCGACGCCGGCTGCGGAAATGAATCTCGTGGAACCGAATCATGCGACGTCGAGCGTGTCGCGAAGCGGCGCAGCGGACGAAGAAGGAACAACATTGCGTGATCGTCGTGCAGGCGCCGAATGAACCGTGACTGGAACCTCTATTTGAGCAGAAGACACGAAACGGAATTTAAAGCACGATAAGTGTTTTCAGCAGCCCGGGGACCCTGTTTAGTTGAGGTCAAACGCTGATTAAATCATTCGTTCAGGCGGCTTGGCCGCCTGAACGTGCCTTGGCGCCCTTCTGTGCTTCCGCAAACACATCGCGCGCGGACGTCGTACCCGCTACGTGCTCCGTACCCTTGACTCCGAGGTCCATCCATCCCGAGTTCACGGCCTCAAACATGTCTTCGGCAGCTCCTGTGTGGCCCTTCGGTATGCCGGTCTGCTCGAACGCGCCCGCCCACCCTGCACGGGGGATTGCGAAGGCTTTTACTTCGAGCTTTAGGACTTCACCCAATTGTCCCGCGACTTCATCCGCGCTGACCATTGAACCTAGCTCAATGACGCGATGTCCTGACCACGCTGACCCGGTCAGAAGCTTTGCGACCTGGGCGCCAATATCGTTGGTCGCGACCATTGTCGATTTCCTGTTGGTGGGATTGTAAAAGACCGGTAGTGTTCCGCTCTGGGCGGCCTGTAAGCCGTAAAGAAAGTTTTCGAAGAATCCGCCTGCGCGCACAAATGCGACAGGAGATGTCAGGTTGCGAAAACCTTGCTCAAAAAGCGATAAGGCCGTAATCATCCCCAGCCCGCTGGTTCTATTCGCACCCATCGACGAGAGCGCGACCACCCGCGGCGGCGCTACCTTGGTAAGCGCTTTAACATAGTTCGCAATCACGTCCTTTGCTTCTTTGAAATCAGGCGAGGGCGCCCATACAGCCGGCAACATAACAAACGCTCCTTCAACACCTTTGAGTGCCCGCTCAATGGCTGCCGAATCATTCCAATCGCCGTCCACCAGTTCCACACCTTGGTCGGCCCAATTCGCCGCCTTCTCGCGATTGCGGACCAGCGCGCGAACTTTCCTGCCTTGCGCCAAAAGATGTTTGGCTGTCGCGCCGCCCACTTTTCCCGTAATTCCCATTACTAAAAACATGCATCTTCTCCTGATCTAAGAATTGCCTTTGAACACAAAGGATACCGGCTCACACGGACTCTGCAAATACAGTAATTCTCGTATCTTCACATTGAAATGGACTGTATTTACTGTTCCGCCTAGCTTTCCCCGCTTTCATTGTCTGCTCTGCTTCCAGGTGCTCCGGCTGGCCGATTCCCCCCGGCGACGTAAACATTCTGTGTAACTCATTCGGATCATTGAAGACCGCAACGCCCGATTTTGAAGGCATGGTGTTGTTGGCAGCTATCGAAGGAGGAAACGTTCAAGTGAGGCGAGTCGGGAAATGGTTTTTCACCGCATTAGGTTCGTTGGCCGTCTTGTTGGCTATCGGCATTACGTCGACCATCGGGTGGTGTCCGTTTCTCGGCCCGAAGGCGCGTGCTCTCACGAACCGCACATTCGAGCGTACGCAGCAACGCCTCGAACGGGGCCGCTACATCGTGACGGGGTTGAGCGACTGCGTCTATTGCCACAGCCCGCATGACTGGACCGCCCCGGGCACGCGCATAATGGCTGGCAAAGAAGCTTCCGGAGAGGTTCTGCCCTACGCTGGTCTGCCCGGGCGCATCGTGGCGCCGAACCTTACCCCCGATCAGGAAACCGGAGCGGGCAGTTGGACTGATGATCAACTGGCCCGCGCTATACGCGAAGGCGTCGGCCACAATGGCCGCGCCCTTCTTCCCATTATGCCGTACCAACACTACCGCAATATGTCGGATGAGGACATGGCGTCCGTTGTGGTCTACCTGCGGTCCCTGCCTGCTGTCCACAACCAGCTTCCGGCCACCGAAATCATTTTCCCCGTAAAGTACCTGATCCGCAGCGCTCCCGAGCCGATTGCCGCGCCGGTCGCCGACGTTGCTTCCTCCGACCAGTTCAAATACGGAACCTATCTTGTCGACCAGGCCGGTTGTATCGACTGCCATACACCTCAAGTGCGGGGACAAAAGGTCTCCGGTATGGACTTCGCCGGAGGCTTTCCCTTCACAGGCCCCTTGGGCACGGTCGCGAGCGCGAATATCACGCCCGATCCATCTGGAATCTCGTATTACGACGAGGCTCTTTTCTTGAACGTGATGCGGACCGGACTGGCCAGAGGCCGCAAGCTAAGCCCGATCATGCCCGTGATGGTTTACAAGAATCTAACCGATGACGACCTCAAGGCGATCTTTGCCTTCCTTCGGACAACAAAACCTGTGAAGCATCGCGTAGACAACTCAGAGGCGCCGACCGAATGCAAGCTCTGCAAACAGAAACACGGTAGCGGCAGCGAAAACTAGTATTGCGACCGCGAGCGCCAGAAAACCTGGACTGAGTCCATGAACACTAAAACCTGTTCCTTAAGTTAGCGCGAATGGGATCTACCCCCGGCCCTTCTTAACTTTTATGCCTGCCCAGCCTCACCTACGCGGTTGCCGCTTCGGTTATTTCAAGACTGCCGCTGAAAGCCTGATTGATCTGGCGCTGCGCGTGCTCGCGTTGCTGCGGAGCCAAATACCTCATGGTCATCTCAAGGCTCTCGTGGCCCAGCCAATGCTGTACGGTCCGTGGATCAACGCCGCGCCGGAGTGCCCACGTTGCGAAAGTATCTCAGCGAGCTTCACGCTTGAGTTCCGCCTACAGCAATTCAAAATGCTAGTTGATGCGGTTGAGGATTACGTTGCAGAGAAGTATCCTGCAACAGGAGGACATTAGTCTCGAGCCATTCGCAACGCAAAGCCGCATCCAAGTTGGCGCAAACGTCCGGTCCAAAACGAATCATGACCTGCTCTCTCTATTAGCCAGCCACTCTATTTTCTCTACGCGTATGCCTTCTGTTTTTACTTGGCGAGCGTAGCCTGCGCCGACGTTTTGCGCCCTTGGCGCTTGGGAAATTCGCCGCTTTGCTGCAGGAGTTTAGTGACGAGGCCGGTCCAACCAGTCTGATGACTGGCTCCGAGTCCCTCGCCGGTGTCCCCGTGGAAGTACTCGTGGAAAAGCAGTAGGTCGCGCCAATCGGGGTCGGTCTGAAATTTCTCCACAGCGCCATGCGCTGGCCGCCGGCCTTGTTCGTCGCGCAAGAAAATTCTGGTTAGCCGCCGGGACAATTCCGCGGCTACCTCCCGGAGCGTGTGCATGTTGCCCGAACCTGAGGGCAACTCCACCTTGAAATCATCGCCAAAGTAGTGATGGAGCTTTTGCATTGATTCGATCAGCAGATAGTTCACCGGGAACCAGATCGGTCCACGCCAGTTCGAGTTTCCCCCGAACAGACCACTGGTAGATTCTGCCGGCTGATAGTCAATCCGGTACTCCATGCCATTCACCGACAGCGTGTAGGGATGATCGCGATGGTATTGCGACAGCGCGCGGATGCCGTATGGCGACAGGAATTCCCGCTCGTTCAGCATGGTTTGCAGCACCCGCCGCAACTGGCCAGGGGTGACAATGGAGAGCAAACGCCTTTCCGACATCCCCCGTGTGCGCATGCAGGCTACGTTGCTCACAAGGTCCGGCCTGTTGTCGATGAACCACTCCAGACGTCGCTTGAAACCGGGCAACCGGTCCAACAGTTCCGATTCCAGGGTCTCGACGGCAAATAGCGGGATCAGGCCCACCATCGAGCGAATCCGCATCGGATACTTGCGTCCGTCCGGGAACTTCAGCACGTCGTAGAAGAAGCCATCCATCTCGTCCCACAGTCCCATGCCATCCTTGCCGCGATGGTTCATGGCATGGGCGATATAGATGAAATGCTCCCAGAACTTGCTTGCGACATCCTCATAAGCCGGATCTGCTCCGGCCAATTCCAGCGCGATTGCGAGCATGTTCAGCGTGTACATTGCCATCCAACTCGTGCCGTCGGACTGCTCAATGTAACCTCCGGTCGGCAGAGGCGCGCCCCGGTTGAATATGCCGATGTTGTCGAGCCCGAGGAAGCCGCCCTGGAAGATGTTCATGCCTTCCGCATCTTTGCGATTCACCCACCAGGTAAAATTCAGCAACAGTTTGTGAAAGACGCGCTCAAGGAACGCGCGATCACCCTTGCCCGTGCGCTTCTTGTCAATCTTGTAGACACGCCATGCAGCCCAAGCATGAACCGGAGGGTTCACATCTCCGAAGGCCCACTCGTAGGCAGGAAGTTGCCCGTTCGGGTGCATGTACCATTCCCGCAGTAGAAGTACAAGTTGTTCCTTCGCAAAATCAGGATCAACTAGAGCCAGCGGCACGCAGTGGAACGCCAAGTCCCATGCGGCATACCAGGGGTATTCCCATTTGTCGGGCATAGAAATGACATCGGCGTTGTACAGGTGTGGCCATTCCTTGTTGCGGCCGTTTAGACGCTCGGCGGGCGGAGGAGCGCTGCCGGGATCCCCTTCGAGCCACTGCTTAACCACGTAGTGATAGAACTGCTTTGACCAGAGCATGCCGGCAAATCCCTGGCGCATGACACTTTGGGCGTCCGAGGAAAGTTCTTGCGGAATCACAGTGGCGTAGAACTCATCTGCTTCAGCCTTGCGGACCGATAAGGGATGATCGAAACCATCGAACGCAGCTTCTGCTACACCCGAGAAATCGATATCGGTGAAACGAAGTCGCACGGTCGCAGTTTGACCAGATCCGATCTCCAGTTGGTAATGAGCGGCAGCCTTGGTGCCCATCGGTTCGGCAGCGACTGCCTCCTTGACCCCGTGAACGATGTAGTCGTTGATGCCGTCCTTAACGCAGGCGAAACGGTTCTCCACTCCGAACAGGCGCTTGAGATTGGTCTCATTTTCGGTAAAGAGCAGTTCCGGCGACCCGTCGTAATAGAGCCAGCGTTTGCCCAAGCCCGGGTGGTCCAGTTCAATCGCACCAGGAACTTGGCGCAGGTCTGGGCGAGTTGCATCCCCACCCCAGGTGTTGCGAAACCAAATGGTGGGCAACAGGCGCAGGCGCGCGGTCTCGGGTCCACGATTGAAAACGTTGATCTTAAGGAGGATGTCTTCCACATCGCCTTTCGCGTACTCAACGAATATGTCGAAATAGCGATCTTCATCGAACAAGCCTGTGTCGAGCAGTTCGAATTCCGGCTGGTCCTTGCCGCGATGGCGATGCTCGTCCACTAATTGCGAATACGGAAACAGTGCCTGCGGATACTTGTACAGATACCTCATGTAGGAGTGGGTAGGCGTACTGTCGAGGTAAAAGTAGTACTCTTTAACGTCCTCGCCGTGATTCCCCTCGTTACCGGTCAGCCCAAACAGACGCTCTTTCAGGATGGGATCACATTCGTTCCAAAGAGATAGCGCAAAGCAGATCAACTGATGACGGTCGCAGATGCCCGCCAGTCCATCCTCATTCCAGCGGTAAGCGCGAGATCGAGAATGGTCGTGCGGTAGATACTCCCAAGCAGTGCCATGGGGACTGTAGTCCTCACGAACGGTGCCCCAGGCGCGCTCGCTTAGGTAGGGACCCCAGCGTTTCCAGTGCTTCTCGCGGCGCTGGCTTTCGCCCAGTCTGATCTCTTCTTTTGTCATGACCTCTGCTCAAGCGTTAGAGTCGTCTGCGTGCTCAGAAGTTTCGCGGCGGATTTTCAGAGCGCAACTCCCTTCGTTCCGATTACGCGTTTCGCCCGAATCAATCGTGTAGCGCGCAGGTGGTCATTGTTCGCTTCTTGGCTGGCATGTATGGCGCGTCATGCGATCCGGGCTGCCACTGTCTTGGGTTGCCCAGACGCATCGGACTCCGGGCGCGAAACCATCGGAGCGCGGATGTCCAGAAACTGAACGAGGTCTTTTGAAAAGATCAGATCAAGCGTCCAGTCGAAAGCAACTCGCAGTTTCTTCTCCAGTCTGGGGAGCTTGCTCAGGTAAATCGTTCGCCAGAGCCACCACGCGACAAACCCTGAGAAGTTGATCCCCAGTATATTAGCGACGCCAGTCCGCCGACCGATCGCCGCGAGCTGTGCAATGGTCGAAAAATCGAATCGCTTCTTCGCTTTTCCACGAACGCTTGCGATAACATTGTGCGCCACGACTTTGGCTTCACGAAGTGCATGCTGTGCGGTCGGTGGACAAAATCTCCCCGTCCGCCGATCGGGTACGGCCGCACAATCGCCTAAAGCCCAAACGCCAGGCCAAGCCTTAAGCTCAAGAGATTCGGTGACGAGTAGCCGGCCGCGTTCCTTTGCGCAAGGAATAGCTTCAAGCAATGGATTCGGTGAGGTTCCGGCGGTCCAAAGGAGCGTGTTGGTGTGAATCGTAGACCCATCACTCAATCGGACGACTCGGCCACAGAACCCCTCTACCCTTGCATTCAGGCGGACTTCCACTTTGCGCCCCGCAAGTTTTCGCTGAGCGTACCGGCCTAATTTTTCGTCCAATTCCGGAAGGATGACTGGGCCGGAATGGACGAGGACGATTCGCAGCATGTCTTCCGTGAGGTTAGGGTAGGAGCGCAGTGCTCCTCGCACGAAATCGTTGATTCCCGCAACTGTCTCGACCCCGGCAAAACCACCGCCCGCAACAACAAACGCCAATAGCGGTTCTTTCACTTTGCAGCAATCACTGTCTGCTTCTTCCAGGTGAGCGATGAGATGATTCCGCAACCGCATGGCATCGCCCAGCGTTTTCATAGTCAGCGCGTATTCCTGGAGCCCCGGAATGGCGTAAAGATTCGTGACAGAGCCCAGACCCAAGACGAGAAAATCGAACCCGAGCGTGTGGTCATGATGATCGAAGCCATGGGAAACAACGACTCTCTTTTGTTCGATGTCAATCCGATAGACCTCTCCCGCAAAAAAGTGAACACGCCGAAGCATCTTGCGGACAGGATTCACAATCGTCGTCAAGTCCAGGTCGCTGGCTGCGACCTCGTGAAGCATGGGCGTGAACAAAAAGAAGTTCTCGCGACTAATGAGGGTAATCTCGATAGAAGGGTCCTGAGCGAGTTTCTTCTCCAACTCCATGGCGACGGTAAGACCCGCAAAGCCCCCGCCGAGAATGAGTATCTGCTTTCGTGGTGCGTGTTCCATGAGTCGTCTCTCCACGCCGCATGCTGCGAGAGGCCGGGGTTCAGTTCATACGAATTCTCGATTTCAACTTCATACTGACAGGACTTGTCTCATCCGCGAGTACTTCAAACGAGTACAAGAACTTGCTTACGAGAGGCACCCATCGGTCCGCTGCAACACGATGACACTCTGATCGTCGAGACACGGAGTAGGACCCAGTGGATCAATGCCACCAAACCTGGTAATTTCACAACCTCATCAGCGACGTAGTTGCCGCCCCACACCTCTTTGCAGGCCACTTGGTATCCAGGCTGATCTGTCCCCAGACCAACATCGTCCGTTGAATTCGCACCGAAAGCATTGAATTTGCCCTTGCGAACCTTAGACATCACAACCTCATCTAGTGCTTCGTCAGATCTTCGTCGCCGCGTTCTATTGGCAGCCCCACCAGATGACCGGGCCGGACTGTTTCCTTTTCTGATGGCTTCCAAGCCGGATTCGTGAGATGAGACGGCGCGGATAGGAAAAAGATACGGAAAATCTGCCTTGTCGACAGAGAAGTGGACTTCGGTTGCACCCAGCGAAGCCGAAGACGTACACTCGCGTAAGTTGATCCGCGCCAGTCGACGGTGGGGGATGAGCTTTCTCAGACAAGTTCAATTAGGCGACAAGTTCGGCCCTTTTGTCGCGTTTCAAGAGGCTCTTGGGTTCATTCCCAATCTCCTTCACGCTCAGACACTTTTACCTCGCGCCATCGAGGCTCAGACGAGGCTTGAAATGGCCGCGCGCCTACAGGAAGGTGCGATTTCCCGAGTACAGAAGGAACGAATCTCTCTAAGCATAGCAGCTGATCGACAGGACACGTATTGCGTGGCCGTGGATAGTAAAGTCCTGTCTTCGCTTCGCGTGCCGGACAGTCAAATCGATGATCTCTTGAACGACCACCATCATGTGGGCCTCTCCGCGCCTGACTTAGCCTCCCTGCAATTTTGTCTCAAATTAAGCCGCCACGCTCGGTCAGTCTGCTCGAAAGACATCGAAGCACTGCGGGCATGCGGGTTCGAGGACGAGTCAATACTTGAAGCCGTCGTTATGACTGCCTTGGCCGTCTACCGCTGCACGCTGTCCGTGGGTTTGGGTCCGGAGCCAGATTTCGGATCGCGGAAGATCGCTTCGACGAGATTTGTTCCACCGCGTGAAGGGGCGCCCCATGGCTTGTTGCCCGACAATCATGAGGCAGCACGAAGAAAAGGCCCATATGTCTCCGCTCCGTACCTGAGTCCCAAGACGTTTGCACCTTTTGCCATCGTTCAGAAGAGTCACGGATTCATACCGAACTTTTTCCGCGCTCAAACTTTGCGGCCCGACCTGCTGGAAGCAGAGCTGGAGGCAGAGGGCAGGATCCTGCAGCCTGAGGATGTCCTGACGCGAATGCAAAAGGAATGCATTCTGTTGGCCGTGTCGGCGGCGAACCTCAACTCCTATTGCGTTGCAGTGCATTGCAACCTATTGCGAGGCTTGGGCATGCCTCCGGAGGAAGGCGACCAGATTGCCGTGGATCATCATCAGTCAGGTTTATCAGAGGCTGATAGAGCGTTACTGGACTTCGCTGTGAAATTGGGAACGCGTGCTTCAGAGTTTTCCCGTGAGGACATTGTCAAACTTCAGAGGTTTGGTTTTACCGAAGAACAGATTTTGGAATGCGAGGTGGTCACAGCTCTCAACAATTTCGCCAATACCCTCCAAATGGGGCTCGGAATCGAGCCGGATTTTCAGCCACCCCTGGTCTTTCAAGAAAATAAACTGTATCTTCCTGTGGCTGCCCGCCGTCACAGTGAAAGTGGACGTGTTCGTTCAGCTTCTGACCCGCTGCAGGACCGGGACGCTGGATTGGTCGCCGAGGCGCAGGACGGGAAGCTGGAGGCTTTCGAAGAATTGGTTCGCCGCCATACCCAGTTGATTTATCGCACTCTGACAGCAATCCTGGGTAACCAGGTCGATGCGCAGGACGCAATGCAGGATGTCCTCTTAGCCGCGTTCAAGCACATCGGCGGATTCCAGGGCCGCTCGAAGTTCTCGACTTGGCTGGTGAGTATCGCCAGGAATACAGCGCTTCAACGTTTGCGACGCCGGAAAGACGTTGAGAGCTTGGATGAAGGTGGGTACGGGGAAGATCGCGACTTTCGCCCTCGCCAGGTAAGAGCTTGGGAGGACAACCCAGAGCAGCGCTATTCTAACTTGGAAACCCGGCAACTCATTGAAAAGGGTATCTTGGAGCTTCCCGTGAAGTACCGCGTTGTGGTGATGCTTCGGGATATCGAGCAACTCTCGACGGACGAAGTTGCCCGGCAGTTGGGGCTATCCGTGCCTACAGTTAAGATACGGCTGCTGAGGGGCCGACTCATGCTGCGAGAGTGGCTCTCGCCTCACTTCACGACAAGCCTCAGGAGAGCGGCCCAATGATCACCTGCGAGGACTTCTTCGCTGAGTTCGGAGATTACCTTGAGAATCAAGTGTCGCCAGAAGTCCGTAAGGAACTCGAACTGCATGTGTCCCAGTGCCGCGCTTGCCATGTGCTGTACGACTCCAGCTGCAAGACTGTAAAGATCGTGACAGAGAGTGGTTCGTTCAAGTTACCGCAGAGCGTCTCTGACCCAATCATAGAGCGTGTCATGACGAGGCTGAGAACAGACCGCAAGTAACAAGGTCGAAATCCTGTCTTAAACCGCGAGTCATTTACACCTCCGCCGCCTTACGCCTGTCGAAAGTCGGCATTCGCGAGTTCATGGGATCAGCGTCGCGCAAACTTTTTTAGTCCTTCATAGGCTCCCAGTTCTCTCCAGTCAGTGAACTATGGTCCACGCCTACGGCAACGCGCGCTTCGCGCTTTGGGCATTTGCCCGGTCATGGCAGCTTTTTTTTTGCGCCTGTGTAACCTTCGCACGACACTGGACTCCTATCGCCTGTGAGAGTTGAGTGCCCGCGGGTGCTCAGCGAAAGTCCAAGAACACAAGGAGAAACCATTATGGTTCGCAACATCAAGATAGCTTTGGCACTCGCTGCACTGGCGTTCACATTTGGGTTGCAGCCCTCGGTGCACGCACAAGACAGCATGAAGCATGAAGGCAAAACTCTGGCAACTGGCACCTTCCACGGTAAAGTGCACAAGACTTCCGGCCGCGCCACGGTTTACCAGGAGTCAGATGGGAAGCTCGTCCTGCGCCTGACAAACTTCAAGACGTCCAACGGACCCGATGTACACGTGATTCTGATCGCTGCCAAGGACGCGGACGACGACGCCAATTTTCTCAACAGCAGCACCCAGCGAGTTGAGCTGGGGAACCTGAAGGGGAATGAGGGTGACCAGAATTACGAAATACCCAGCGACACGGACCTGAGCAAATTCCAAACCGTTTCGATCTATTGCGAGCGGTTCAACGCCAACTTCGGCGCTGCGCCACTTGAGAAGTTCTAAGTACGTTCACTTCAATGGAATCGGGCAGGTGGACCTGCCCGATCCATGCATTCGAAGGAGAAACTCATGAATATGCAGGCAGGTTCCAGGCTCTCGCGTAAGAAGTGGATCTTGGCTGTAGTCGGTCTGCCGATTCTGGTAGGGGCTTGGTGGGCCTTCCGCCCCGAAAAACTCTGGATCAATCAAAAAGTCAGTGAGCCCGCGCCGTTCGCTGCGAGCACCGATCCTCAGCCGCTTTATACCGGCCGACTGGAAGGCAAGGCTCACCAAACAAGCGGGCGAGGAACGATCTATAAGACCTCCGATGGCAGGCAGTATCTGCGGCTGACGGATTTCTCGACCTCCAATGGCCCGGACGTTCACGTTATCTTGGCCCGGAGTGATGACGAGAACCTTACCCAAGAGATCGTCAAAGGTCAACTTGATAGCGTCGAGCTCGGGTCCCTTAAGGGCAACCAAGGAGATCAGAATTACGATCTCCCTGCATCGGTCGACTTACAGAAATACAACGCCGCCGTTATCTACTGTGAGCGATTCCATGCGGTATTCGGCGTCGCCAGGCTCGAACAGTTTTGATGGACGATGTTCCTGTGAATAAATTCGATCCAAAACCTAAAAGGAGATCCCCTAAAAACACAAATACAAAAAGGAGGCATTATGAAGCTCACAGGCATGAAGGCTCTTATTACCGGCGGTAACAGTGGCATCGGTCTTGCCACAGCTCGACTTTTCATCGCGGAGGGCGCGCAGGTCGCAATTACCGGTCGCGACCAGAAGACGCTCGATGAAGCGATCGCCGAACTTGGATCGAATGCGCGTGGCTACCGCGCTGACGTCACCATTGCGGAAGACCGCAAGCGGCTCTTCGCAGCCCTAGCCAAAGATTTCGGGAAACTCGACATTGTCTTTGCCAATGCCGGCATCTCTGGCCGGACTCCTGCTGGCTCGACCGACGAAGACACTTTTGAGAAGGTCATCCACACCAACCTCAATGGTGCTTTCTTTACCGTCAATTCAGCGGTGCCTCTCCTGAACGACAACGCCAGCATCATCTTTAATGGGTCGGTACATAACTATCTCGGCCAACCTGGCGTCGCCGCATATGCAGCCACGAAGGGCGGCCTCGTCTCGATGGCGCGTTCCATCGCCGCCGACCTTGCGCCACGCAATATTCGAGTGAACGTCGTCGCACCAGGCGCGACGAAGACTCCCATTTGGAAGCGCGGGCCCCGCGCCTCTATACCTGCAGATCAGTCCGCCAAGTTGGCGAAGTTTTTCTCGTCTGCCATTCCGCTCGGTCGTTGGGGCGAGCCGGAAGAAATTGCTAAAGCCGTGCTCTTCCTGGCCTCGGAGGATTCCTCATACGTCAATGCGGTCGAGTTGATGGTGGATGGCGGAGCCACGGGTGCCCCGTTTGGAGCTCCCATTCTTCGCGGCTGACCGCACAGAGTTAAGAAACAGCAATTGTTAGCAGCGCACCCGGCGATCTTCATAACGGAGTTCGGATGTCCACGACGCCGGGAACGAGATCCAAGGAGGATGACAATGACAACTCTAGCTTCAGCCGGCAGCAGCACGACTGCTGTTCCGGCGACTACGCCCACGTCCGTCCACAAAATCGAAGCCGACGGTGTTCGACTTTTCTATCGGGAGGCAGGCGACCGCACGGCGCCGGTAGTGCTCTTGTTACATGGGTTTCCAGCCTCATCGTTCATGTTCCGCGAACTCATTCCGCGTCTCGCCCGTGATTACCGTGTGATTGCGCCGGACCTCCCCGGTTTTGGTTTTACCGAAGTTACCGCCGAACGAAAGTACGTTTATTCGTTCGACGCGTTGGCCAAGACAATCGATGCGTTCACGGAAGCACTCAGCATCAACCTCTATGCCATCTATGTATTCGACTATGGCGCACCAACAGGCTTCCGCCTGGCGATGGCTCATCCGCAGCGAGTGGCGGCTGTCATTTCACAAAACGGCAACGCTTATGAAGAAGGCTTAAGCTCAGGTTGGAATCCGATCCAGAAATACTGGAAAGAGTCGACTGCGCAGAATCGCGCTGCCCTTCACGATTTTCTCACGCCCGAAACGACGAAGTGGCAGTACACACACGGCGTAAGCGATCCAGATAGTGTTCCGCCCGAGTCGTACACATTGGATGCGGCTCTGCTGGCACGTCCGGGGAATAAAGACATTCAACTCGATCTGTTTCTCGATTACGCCTCGAATGTGAAGCTTTATCCACAATTCCAGGAGTATTTCCGTAAATCGCAGCCACCTTTGCTGGCGATCTGGGGGAAGAATGATCCGTTTTTCATTCCTGCGGGAGCAGAGGCGTTTCGAAAAGATTTGCCGAACGCGAAGGTGCAGTTCCTCGATACAGGACATTTTGCCCTCGAGACACACGTCGTGGAAATTGCCGCTGCGATAAAAGACTTTCTTGCCGCGAATCGTGTTGCCAGCCATCGCACAGAAAGTGTGGTTTCGCGATGATGCGGTTTCTCAGGAAAAGCTGATTGGAACGAGGGGGAAATATGGAACGTCGTAACTTTCTTCGAGCGCTGACAGCTACATGTCTAGGTCTTGCGCTCGAGGACTCTTTGACTAAATTGTCGAGAGCGCAAAACGCGGGACAAGCTGCCGCAAATTCGCACACTTCCATGATGGGAGAATTCCCTGAGAACTCATCGATAGTTTTGGTGCATGGGGCGTGGGCCGACGGTTCGTGTTGGCGCAGCGTCATTCTGCCTTTGGAACGGCGGGGTCTTCACGTCATCTGCGCGCCGATCCCGCTCACCTCTTTAACCGATGATGCTAACGCTTTGAGCCGGGCACTGGAACGGACCACCGGTCCGGTTGTCCTGGTGGGACACGCCTATTCTGGCGCTGTGATCGCCGCTGTGCGAGAAGAACGAGTCAAGTCTCTGGTCTATATCGCGGCGCTCGCCCCGGATGAAGGAGAAACCGTGGCTAAGGTTTTCTATCGCGACCCAAAGCCTCCGGAATCGCCCAAGTTGGCTCCCGATTCGCACGGCTTTATATGGATTCCGGACGGTGGGTTTCGCCAAGCGGTTGCCCATAAGGCTTCTGCCGAACAAACCAGCATCGCGCTCGCCGTGCAACGGCCAATCGCAGTTCAGTGCATTCAAGAGCCAGCCCCAACGCCAACCTGGAAAACGAAACCGTCGTGGTTTCTGATCGCGGAAGAGGATCGCATGATTAACGCGAAAACGCAGCACTTCATGGCCGATCGCATGCACGCTAAAGTTCACTCATACCGTGTGGACCACAGCCCGATGTACACGGAGCCAAAGCTCGTGATCAACGTAATCCTGGAAGCGGCGAGTCAAACACTTTCGTCCTAGGGTTTTTGCCGAAACGAAACTGATTTGTTATTAGAAGAGACAATGATGATGACCACCACAAAATCTGTCGCAATCGTTACTGGGGCAAGTCAAGGCATAGGGCGCGCCACCGCTCTTCGCCTCGCCCGCGACTTCTCAGTGATTGTGCTGGTTGCAAGGGATCAGGACAAACTAGAGAAAACGGCGGCTGATGTAAGGTCTCTTGGAGCCGAAACGATGGTCTTCGCTCTAGACCTGCGCCAACCACAATCGGCAAAGACCATCATCCAAAAGACCCTCGAAGGCTTTGGCAGAATCGATGCGCTGGTCAATATTGCGGGCGCAGTGCCGCAGATTGATTTGTTCCAGATGACAGATGCGCAGTGGGACGATGGCATGGCGCTAAAGCTTAACGGCGCACGTCGACTCACGATCGAGGCTTGGAATGCTTTGAAGGCCTCAAAGGGATCTGTCGTGCTGATCTCTGGAAGCGCAGCCTTCGACCCCAAGCCCGGATATGCGGCAGTCGCGACGATCAACGCAGCCATCAACGCACTAGCGAAAGCATTCGCAGAGCAAGGAATCAAAGACGGGGTGCAGGTCAACAGCGTATCGCCTGGAGCTGTGATGACTGGACGCCGGCGAGCTTTCTTTGAAAGTTGGGCGCCTGCCCATAATCTCACGGTGGAAGAGGCAATCAAGAAATTTCCTGAGCAAGCTGGCATCACCCGCTTTGGGGAGCCAGAGGAGATTGCCGATCTGATGAGTTTTCTGGTGTCCCCGGCCGCAAAGTGGATGACTGGAGCTTCCATTCGCATGGATGGCGGTGAGATCAAGGGCATCTAGAACAGAGTGAGGAGGTAGCAATGGAGCGTCGGAGTTTTCTTGGCGGCCTCACGGCCGCATCTTTCGGTGCACTGCTGGAGAACTCTTTCGCCCAACCGGTGCGACCACCGAACTCAAATAAAACTGGAGGAATTATGGCTGGCCAGGATTCTTTCGTGTCGTCTCAAGTCGAGGTTTCAGGAAACACGATTTTCGTGCGTCGCTACGGAAGTGGACCGCCGATTCTGATGGTGCACGGCTTCCCGCGCACAAGCTTGATGTGGCGATTTCTTGCGCCGAAGCTCGCAGAAACTCACACCGTGATTTGCGCGGACTTGCGCGCCTACGGCGGCAGCGGGATACCTGCTTCTACCGACGACCACTTTCCTTATTCGAAGCGCGCAATGGCGAAGGAACTGGTTGAGGTGATGGACAAGCTCGGATTCCCGACTTTCACGCTGATCGGCCATGATCGCGGAGGACGCGTCTCCTACCGGCTGGCCTTGGATCATCCGAGGAGAGTGGAGCGTTTAGCCGCATTCGATGTGATTCCGATCCTCGAAGCATGGAGTAGATCCGATGCGCGCTTCGCTCAGACCTACTGGCCCTGGATTTTGCTATCGCAGAAGGAACCGCTCCCGGAGAACTATCTTCTCGGTGCGCCTGAGGCGGTCTTCCATAACCCCTTCGGCCAGGGTTCCTTCGGCCCGGAGATTCTCGAAGAATATGCCTCAACCTATCGCGAGCCGGCTCGTGTTCATGGAATCTGCGAGGAATATCGAGCCGCCGCGACGATCGACGTCGAACATGATCGAGCGGACAAAGAAGCCGCGAAGAAGATCGAATGCCCGATGCTGCATCTATGGGCGGAGGGCGGCCCGCTCGATACTTTCTATGCAAAAGACGGGGGTCCGCTGGGCATTTGGCGGCAATGGGCGCCACGCGCGCAAGGACAGGCGATGAAGGGTGGCCACTTCTTTCCGGAAGAGAATCCTGACGACACAGCAGTTCTCGTCAAGCAGTTCCTCTCCACATAAGCCACTCATCGCAGAGGAGTAGGACTATGTTTCGGGCCGCAAGTTCAGCATTCGGCGAGGACTGGAAGGATGCATGGCCCGGCATTCCTAAAGCAAGCGGTTGCTGCGTTATTCCTGGCGCGCTGGTCCGTCAGGAGATGCCTTGCTACGCCCTTAGGTTCGCATCGTGGCGAGGTGAACACAACAGGCGGTGTCATGGGAGCAGGGCGACCGTTGCCAGGCGCTAAAAGACGCATAGAAAAGTAGAGAAATTAGCTCATGAAATTTCAAGCATCGTGCACTCGCAATTTGATGAATTGGGCAGCGACCACGTTGATTGTCCGATTGTCCTGCTGTTCCTCGCCCTTCCGCTGTTCACGCAGGAATCAACCGCCGCGTCACAGGCCGTTCCTGCAGATGTGATGAAGCAACTTGAAGCATTGGCCGAGAGGGTGGAGCAGTTCGAACAACAATTGAAGAGTTTTGGGCGCGCGTGGATGGATATGGAGGGAAAGTCTAATGCCTGATTCGAGGGAGGCACGCCATACGCTGATCTGCAATGAGGTATGGGGTGGAAATCGCAAGATTGTTCGCACGGTGCAACTGCCAAGCGTAATCGCATGGGTGGCTTCAGTTCCATTAAATGAAGGTGAGGGAGGCGGAGATCTTTACTACATGTCGGTCTGCGACCATGATCTGATTTCACGCGTGGCCTTGGCTGATGTGAGCGGGCATGGGCGCGTGGTGAGTGCGACGACCGAGACCTTGAAGAAGCTTATGCGCGAAAACATCGACGCGTGGGATCAATCTGATTTCATGCGGGGGCTCAATGACAGGTTCGCAGTTAGCGGCCAAAATAAGTACGCCACTGCCATTGTCCTCAGCTTTCATCGAATCACGGGCCGGCTGGTGTTCAGCAACGCCGGACACTTGCCGCCACTTTGGTATCACGCTCGCCACAAAACATGGGGATGGCTTAAGGAAGATGATGATCCTCTGGCTAAGAAAGGCTCGGGTTTACCTATCGGGCTGATTCCTGGCACCGGCTATCGCCAGACAGTCGTTACCTTGGAGCCATCTGATCTTCTTGTTCTGTACACGGACGGTGTAACCGAGGCCGAAAACAATGCTGGTCAGAGTCTTGACCGAGAGCAACTGCTGAAATGGGCACGGGAGGCTGCAATTGATTCACCAGAAGCATTAGGACGAGTTTTGCTGCAGCGCCTGGAGTCGTTTCAGGGCGGATGTCGGAACGACGATGAGACGTTGGTCGTGCTCCAACGCGAAAAAGAGTCTCTTGTTACCTCGCTGGAGAATGTTGCTTTGAATCATTCGGTTCCACCGCAGGATGAGCTAGAGGTTGAGCCACTGTAGATGACTCAGCAGGAGGGCAGTGATGATGTTGAATCTCAAGGACCGCTTGGAAGAGTTTAAGAAGACTTTCGAATCTGGGGATCCTCCATACGATGTAACGCCAGAAAAAATCGCCAGGATGCTCGGTGCGACGGCCGAGCTCAAGGCATCAGGAATTGAAGGTCGCGCACTGAAAATCGGCGTCCGCGCCCCGGATTTCACGCTATTTAATCAGGATCATGTCGAGGTGTCGTCGAAAGATCTGCTTCGAAAGGGTCCGATGATTGTAAGTTTCTTTTCGGGGACACTGGTGACCCTACTGCAACATGGAGCTGGAGGCTCTGAAAGAAATTGATTCTGAGGTGCAAGAGCTCGGAGCGCGAATTGTGGTTCTGACTCCGGAACTGGAGCGGTATACCCGCGCGCTGCGCAACAAGCTGAATCTGCCCTTTGATATTCTCACTGATCTTCATCTCAAGATCGCTGAGCAATTCGGGCTCGTCTTCACCTTTCCGGATTACCTGAGGGACCTCTACAGATCTTGGGGAACCACCCTCGACAGGTTTCATGACGAATCCGAATACCGCGTGCCGATGCCCGCACGTTACATCGTTGATTCGAACAGTTTAATCCGGTCAGCGGATGTCAACGCCGATTACACGATTCGCCCTGAGGCATCGGAAACGCTGAGACTTTTGAAAGAGATTGTGCGAACTGAGCCAGGTCCCTGAGTGCAGAGGAAGTGTGGATAGGCAGGCTGCCACTCTGAGGGATGCGAGCCGTTCAAAAGGTATACCCGCTGACCATCTTCCGCTTTGGCGAAACAGGGGGCGAAAGTCCGCGAAAAATGAAGCTGCGGATTGCACCCTTCTGAGACGGTGGGTTGGCAAGGGCTTGGGAAAGCTGAAAATCGAGGGATTTGTCCTTCCTGCGTGCATCGCTGCTCCCCTCATTGACTTCCCCTTCCTTTCATCCCTACCATGTCAGCCCAGAGTGTCATGATCGGTCAGACCATCTCGCACTACCACATCGTCGAGAAGCTGGGCGGCGGCGGGATGGGTGTCGTCTACAAGGCTGAGGACGTGAATCTGCATCGGTTTGTCGCTTTGAAGTTCCTGCCCGACGAGGTAGCCAAGGATACCCAAGCTCTAGCCCGATTCCAGCGCGAGGCACAGGCGGCTTCTGCGCTTAACCATCCAAACATTTGCACCATACACGAGATCGGGGAGCAAAACGGTCAACCCTTCATCGTCATGGAGTTCTTGGATGGCATGACTTTGAAGGCTCGGATCGCGGGGAAGCCATTGGACGTGGAGACCACGCTCTCGCTTGGCATCGAGATCGCCGATGCTTTGGACGCCGCGCATGCGGCTGGCATTATCCACCGGGACATCAAGCCTGCGAACATCTTTGTCACGAAGCGAGGACACGCCAAGGTTCTTGATTTCGGTCTGGCGAAGCTCTCGCTCAAGGCACAATCAGTGTCCGAGAGCGC
>Ga0181523_10001805_pt1 | contig 22172 bp, 18 predicted proteins | sample PEATcosm2014_Bin_43_FD_119752 | JGI IMG/M metagenome (GOLD analysis project Ga0181523, IMG submission 119752) | Peatland microbial communities from MTU Mesocosm Facility, Houghton, MI, USA - PEATcosm2014_Bin05_30_metaG | ecosystem: Environmental > Terrestrial > Soil > Wetlands > Peat | place... | reverse complement strand
GGCGGCGAATAATAGCGACAGCGGCAACCAGAACCCCACGTTGTATTCGAATATGAGGGGCTCTTTGGCAGCGCAGAGCAACCGCATTGACGATACGAGTCTGATCCGGGAGGCGCAGCAGGGCAACCGCGCGGCCTTCGAGGTCTTGGTGCGTCATTACGATCAGTCGGTGCTGCGGCTGGCGTTGCACCTGACCGGATCGGAGTCCGACGCCCAGGACGTTTATCAGGAGGCCTTCCTCAAGGCCTACAAGAATCTGGGCAGCTTCCGTTTTGAGTGTTCCTTCTACACCTGGATCTACCGCATCGTCACCAACCTATGCCTCGATCATCTGCGGAAGCGGAATGTGCGCAAGGAGGATGCTCCCGTTGCGGTGGACGCGTCGGGCGAAGAGTACAGCCGGTTGGAGCAGTTCGCGGATGCGCGCTCGGGGGCGAATCCGGAACGAGACTTCATGCGGCGGGAATTGGGCCGAAAAATTGGCGCGGCATTGACCAAGCTGACGCCGCGCGAACGCATGGTATTCGAATTGAAGCACCATCACGGGCTGAAGCTGCGCACGGTTGGCGAGATGCTGAACACCACGGAAGAAACGGCGAAGAATACGTTATTTCGCGCGACCCAAAAACTGCGGGCCGCGCTGGCGGAGATGCGGTGAGAAAGAGCTACGAGCTACGAGTACTTCCCGCGAAGGGATACGAAAATGAAATGTGATTGGGTACGGCAAAATATTTTGTTCTATGTTTACAACGAACTGGAGGACGATGCCCGCTACGAGGTTGAGCAGCACTTGGCGCGGTGTCCGGAATGCGCCACCGAGTTGAAGGCGACGCGCAAGTTTCACGCGACACTTTCCGAACTCCCTGTGGCGGAGCCGACTCCGAACCTGGTGACGGCATCGCGGATGCGTCTGCAGGAGGCGCTCGAAACGGCGCAGCCGGGCGGGTTCTGGAGTCGGCTGATACTCGAGCCGGCACTTTGGCTGCGGCAGATTCGGATGTCGCCGGCACTGGCAGCGGTGATTTTCATCGTCGGATTTGGAGGAGGCATTGGCACGACTTACAACTTTCTTTCCGGTCGTGAAGGGGGCGGCGTAGTAACGGGCTCGCTCGAATCGGGCAGCGGCAATTCGTCGGCCGTTCAACCCCTGGAGTCGTCCGCGATTGCCGGCATCCGGTCGGTGACGCAGGAGCCGGGATCGAATCAGGTCAGCATCAAGTACGACACGGTTTCGACGCAGGAAGCGCAAGGCTCGCTGAACGACCAGCGCATCCAGCAATTGCTCTTGTTTGCGGCGCGCAACAATTACAACTCGGGAGTGCGCATGGACTCGGTGGATTTGCTCACCCAGGCGCCCGACGATTCGCGTGTGAGGGAAGCATTGCTGTATGCGTTGCAGAACGATACGAATCCGGGCGTGCGGTTGAAGGCGCTGGATGGTCTGAGTGGCTTTGTGCGGCAGGATCCGCGGGTTCGGGATGGAGTTTTGCGGGCCCTGATCAGCGACACGAACTCCGGCGTTCGGCTGCAGGCCTTGCGGCTGGTGGAGCCGATGAAGACGGACAGCAATGTGCGATCGGTGCTCACCAGGCTGTCGCAGACGGATCAGAACGTCTCGATTCGCTCGCAAGTGCGAACAATGCTGGCGCAGATGCCAGAGATGGATTGAAAGGCGGTCGTTGGTCGTTGGTCGTTCGGGATTCACTGCAGACTGCTAATGATTGCTAACGACTAACGACGAACGACCAGCGACTTACTAACTAAGGAGGACATTCATTGAAGCAAGCGATCAAATTCGCCGGCGTCCCAGTATTAGTGGCTGCGCTGGCATCCCTGGCTCTGTGCCAGGAAACCAAGGTGTATCGCGAGGGCAGCGGTTGGGTCCAGGAAATGACCGGAGACCTGGGTACAGCTAAGAACCTGAGGGTGAAGCTGGCTGCGGGTTCGGTACGGGTTCAGGGTGGATCGCAGGCGGGGGTCACATACGTCATTCATCGGAGAGCTTATACATCTTCAGAACAGCAGGCCCGCCGCGAATTTGAGTCCTACAGGATCAACACTTCAGTCAAGGGAGACACGGCATGGGTCGTCGCCGAGTCGAGCAGGCGTGATTCGAAGTGTTCTGACGAATTTATTATCAATGTGCCGCGCAGCTTACAGTCCGCCAGGATTGAAACCGGAGGCGGCAACGTGAACGCGACCGGAATCGCCGGAAGTGTCAACCTCGAGAGTGGTGGCGGGTCCATTCACCTGGACGATATCGGCGGCGAGGTGTCGGCGGAAACCGGCGGTGGCGGGATTGAAGTTGGCAGCGTGGAAGGCAATGTAAGCCTGCAAACCGGCGGGGGAAACATCAAGGTTGCGTCCGCCAAGGGCGAAATCAGGGCGGAAAGTGGAGGCGGCAGCGTAGTCGTTCTCTCCGGACTGCAAGGCGCCGTGTTGGAGACGGGCGGAGGTAGTATTCGGGTCGACAAGTGCAGCGGACGGGTGAAAGCTACTACCGGTGGCGGCAGCGTCGAGCTGGGCGAGATCGGCGGTGCGGCGGAAATTGAGACAGGAGCGGGCAGCATTCGGTTAGCTTCCGCGAAGGGACGCGTGCAAGCGCAGACCGGCGGAGGCACGATCCAATTGGATGGAGCGACGTCGGTACAGGCGGAAACTTCGGCTGGCGGAATTATTGTGAAGCTGCTGTCATCCGCTGGCGGCGCGGCTCGCAGCAATTCCACGCTTGAAACCTCGGCGGGCGACATCACCGTCTACCTTGCGAATGATCTGCCGATCTCGGTCCGGGCGGAGATCGAAAGCGCCAATGGCCACACCATACGCAGTGACTTCTCCGATATTCGTGTGTCCAGTGAAGGCGGACCGTGGGAGAAAACGGTGACGGCAGAGGGTCAACTCAACGGCGGCGGACCCGTGCTAAAGGTCCGCACGAATTCTGGGAATGTGAGCTTCCGCCGGGTAAGTAGGTAAGAACAGTCGCTAGTCGCGAGTCGTTAGTCGTTCGCGATTCACCGTGGACCACGAGGTTTTGCGAACGACCAACGACCAACGACGAGTTTTTCCGGAGGGCCTATGATCTATCGTTTCCTGCTTTGCATGCTTCTTACTGCGCTGGCCGTTGCAGCGGTGGCCAGCGCGCAACCGGCGGAATCGAACGGGCAATCGACCTACGATCGCGTCGCCGAAAGTTGGGACTGGAATTACGGCGGCGACGAGGGCGGCGGATCTGCGTATCTCGGAGTGGATATCGCCGACGTTTCTCCGGAGCGACTGGGAGAATTGAAACTCAAGGAAGAGCACGGAGCAGAGGTGACCATGGTTGACCGCGACGCTCCTGCCGGGAAAGCGGGCCTGCAGGCGCATGACGTAATCGTAAGCCTGAACGGCACGGCGATAGAGAGTGCTGCCCAATTGCGCCGCATGATTAAGGAAACGCCACCAGGCCGCGTGGTGAATCTTGGCATCAGCCGCGACGGACAACCACTGACGGTAAAGGTGCAACTAGCCGACCGACACAAGTCGATGGCATGGGAGCCGAAGAGTGGCGAATTCAAATTAGACATGCCCCAGATGCCCAATATGCCGGATTTCGACCTTCCAGTCTCAGTAGTCGTTGTTCATCAGTCGGCGCGGAGCGGGCTGATGGTGGAAAACATTACTTCCCAGCTGGGAGACTTCTTTGGTGTCAAGGACGGCAAGGGCGTGCTCGTGCGCTCGGTGGAAAAAGGCAGTAGCGGGGAAAAATGCGGATTCCGTGCCGGAGATGTGGTCGTCAAGGTCAATAACCAGCCAGTGCGCGATACGTCTGACTTCACCCATGCTCTGCGGTCGTCGTCGGGACCAGCGGCTGCTGTTACCGTCATACGCGAAAAGAGAGAACAGACTCTGACTTTGACTCTCCCCGAGAAGAAGGATTCGGGCAGCCTGCTGGAAGACAGCCTGGACATGCCCGATTTCACAGCAGAAACGGAACAGGCAATCAACCGCGCCGAAGAAGAAATCGCCCACATGGTTCCGGCCATTAACGAGAAAGTGGAGCAGCGGGCATGTTCGAAAGCCATCCAGCAGAGGCTGAAAGGCTCGCAGCAGAAACTGCAGGATGAGCATCGGAAGCTGCAGGAACGGCAGCAGAAGCTGCAGCATGAGCTATCCGGAGAGTGGGCTGAGATCTGACGCTGTCAGGGTGATCGGCGGCAGGTTACCAAAGTCACCAGCTGCGGTGGAACTCTAGATTGCAAACGGCGTGGCCAGATTCCACGGGCGGACTAGCCCCTGGTTACCTGTTGCGGGGAAGAAAATCCCGATAGTCTATAGGCGCAATGGCTTTCCGCGCCCTTTTGTTTTCAACCAGCCCCGAGACGAGTACCGCCATGGCGGCGGCCTGCGAGAGTACGGGGATCCGTGCCGAAGAGTGTTCCGACATCTTTTCGGCCATCGAAAAAGCGAAAACCCGTGCCTTTTCGTGTGTGATCGCCGACTGGGCTGACCAGCCGGAGGCCAGTTTCCTGTTGAAGCGTGCTCGTGAGTCTACTCCAAACCGCGCCACGGTGGCCATCGCCATCGTCGATCACGAACCCGAAGCGGCGGACATGCGCGACAACCGGCTCGATTTTCTGATCTATCGTCCAATCTCTGCCGAAGAGGCGGGCGAGGTGCTGAAGAAGGCGTGTGAGCAGATGCAAGCGCCGAGCCCAGATCGGATGGGCGGGCCGTCCGGTGCGGGCGACGACGCGAGCAGCAACGTCCCGCACGCCGGCGACGACCATTCGCCAGAACAAAGTCAGCAGGAAGACAGCTCCCTGGAAACGAATGCGGAGCAGGACAACTTCGACGGCGAAGCTGCAACTGACCAGGACGACGAAGTACCTCGAAAGCGCAACCTTGCGACGGCCCTTCGCGGAGCTTGTGCCGCGGTACTTGTGCTTGCGGCGGTGTTTTGCCTTTGGAGATCGCGCGAAGCCATTGAGTACCTTTCGCGGACGCACGAGGGAAGATCCCGTGTTTTGCGGGAATCGGTGGCGGCGCTTTTCTATATGGACAAAACCGGAGCGTTGCCCGTCGGTTCCGCGGTGAGCGACCCGCAACAGGATGCTTACTACAGCCGAGGTCCCGCCAGTCCCAATGCGCAGACGCCGGCGTTGGGAGTGGTTGCAACCGAATCCACTTTGAGCGACACGCACGTTACCTTGCCTAAGGCTCCCGATTTCCCGCTCCCCTTGCCGATGTTTGAGCGTCAGGAAGCGCCGCCAATCCACGTGGAGCGAGCGGCGATTCCTGAAAGCATGAGAAACTCGCCGCCGATTGAGCGGCCGGTGGTGGTGACGGTGAATCCGGCGCAGATGATGCCGGCTTCCGTGCCGCAGCCGCAACCTGCAATGCAGCAAGTCAGCGAACCCGTCGCAGTGAGCGAACAAGCGGCGCGGGCCATGTTAGTTAACAGCGTGGATCCCGTGTATCCGCCGGAAGCGTTACCGCAGAAACTTCACGGACCAGTCGTGCTGCAGGCGGTGATTGGCCGCGATGGCAGTGTCGAGGATCTGAAAATTGTTCGCGGATACTTTGTTCTGGGCCGAGCGGCGATTGCCGCCGTCAAGCAGTGGCGGTTCCAGCCCTACAGTGTCAACGGTCACGCCGCCTCAACTCAAACTGTGATCACCGTGAATTTCAGTTATCCGCCGGGATAGTGAATCCGTCCTCCTCCTAGCGGGGCAGAGCCCCGCCACCACACAACCTTTTTTCTAGGCACCACACGACCTTCTATTTGTGGTCGTGCGCTTCCTGCCCGCCAGCAGGTGGGTTTACGCCGGTGGATTTCTTCCAATACTCCTGTACCGCTGGCGGCAGTTTTTCCACGCGAGTGAGGAATGCTGTGAGCTTCCACATGTCTGACTCCGACAGCGTCTTGTCCCAGGCGGGCATTCCGCTATAGCGCACGCCGGTGCGAATCACGTAAAAGATGTGCCATTCTTCGTCATCCAGCGGGTGAAGGATGAGGTTCGGAGGCGGCGGATAGAAAGACTTCTCCAGGGCCGAGGTCTGACCGTTGATATCGCCATGGCAAAGGGCGCAATTCATGGTGTAGATCTTCAGTCCTGCAATCAGATTCTCGTCGGTGGGCGGCACGGGGCTATTCACGCGCGGGGCATGGCGATCCACGGAATTGTCGAGCGCGCTCATGGCGATGTGGCGTTCCATCTCCGAGGGAGCGGTGTTGGCTGGGGTCGGCAAGAAGCCGAGCAAGGCAAGGCCAAGGCTGCCGATCAACAGAATCAGAACCGTGACGACGATTCCCAGAACGAAGTTGCGCATGTCAAAGACCTCAGTTCACAGGAGAGTTCACGGGCGACCAGCGGCCGCGCGTCCACTCTTTTTCATTCTACCTTCAAGGGCGCGGCCTGTTGGCCAATCGTCATTTCTTACTCCCTTCTGGTTACGAGAAAGTTAGTAAGCATGCAAACGTCGAGACTCGCGAACCAGGTCGGAGACCTTGGGCAGGAAAAATTCCTCCAGCGGCGGAGAAAACGGAACCGGCGTGTCGAGAGACGTCAAGCGAACAATGGGACCATCGAGATCGTCGAATGCGTCTTCGTTGATGATCGCGGAAATTTCTCCGGCGAGTCCTCCGGTGCGTGCGTGCTCGTGAAGGATGATGACTTTGTTCGTCTTCTTCACGGTGGCGGCAATCGCCTCGCGATCGAGCGGCGAGACCGTACGCAGGTCGATGATTTCGATTTCGATTCCTTCTTTACTCAGGATCTCCGCAGCTTCGAGCGCAACATACAACATAGCGGCGTAGGTGATCACGCTGAGATGACGGCCTTCGCGGGCCAGGCGCGCTTTTCCGAGCGGTACCACATAGTCGTCTTCCGGAATTTCTTCTTTGATTCTCCGATACAGATACTTGTGCTCGAAAAAAATCACGGGGTTGTGGTCTCGGATCGCCGCCTTGATGAGTCCCTTGGCGTCGTACGCCGTCGCTGGGCAAACTACTTTCAGGCCGGGCGCGTGTACGAACCACATTTCCGGATTTTGCGAGTGGAACGGGCCGCCGTGCACATTCCCTCCGCTGGGACCGCGCAGCACCAGCGGAGCCGGTGCTCCCCAACGGTAGTGCGCCTTCGCAGCCATGTTGACTATTTGATTGAAGGCGCAGCCGATGAAGTCCATGAACTGGAATTCGGCCACGGGACGCATTCCGGTGAGAGCAGCGCCGAAAGCGGCGCCGATGATCGCCGACTCGGCAATCGGTGTATCAATCACGCGCTCAGGGCCGAAGCGGTCGATGAAGCCGTCGGTGACTTTGAAAGCGCCGCCGTAGATACCGATGTCTTCGCCCAGGCAGAAGACGGTGGGATCGCGCTCCATTTCCTCCCAGATTCCCTGACGGATGGCTTCGAGGTAGGTGAGGACGGGCATGCACGGGGAAGTGTACAGGAATCAGAAGCAGATTTTTTCCGCAGGCTGCGCGGCCTTCCCAGGAACTTCCGCGACAGGCGCGGGTTCCAGCAGGTTAGGAGTCTGGTAAGGTTTTGTACCCCCCCCTCCCCCCCCCAATTTTGCGCAAAATATTGTAACCAAAGGACTTAGTTCTAAAATATTAAGAAATAAGGACTTAGGTGAGGGCATTCTCAGATTTGGCGTGATTTTCGAGGAAATCGAAGATTGTCAAAGAGGGCCGAGAACCAACTTTTCGGTGGCGTCGGGTTCCGTCTCTGGAGACGGGACATTTCTTGATGACGCACTCTCGGAGGATTTTTGCAGGGTTGCGGTTGGGTGTCAGTGACGGCGGTACAAGAAAAATGTGATGAAAAAAGGCAGCTCCGGTTCGTCGTGTTGCAGGGACGTTTCGTCACCCACCTTCGCAAAGTGCGCGCAGGATAGGGCACCCCCCGAGGGTATTCCGGCGAGCGAGAGCAAGAGCTGGGATCACTCGCCAAAATTCTCAATGAGTGTAAACGCCGGATTACGACACTTTCATGGAGATTTGAATGGAGATGAGGAACTTCCCTACTTGCTATTCGACGGTTCGACAATTGTCGTTCCCTGTTCAAACCGAATCGACCATTCGCCTCCGTTACGGGTCCACACAGTGGTCACCCGGAGACGGCTTGGAAATGGCTGCCCCTTGTACGTCGCATCCAGTTCCATCTTGCAACTCAAGTACGCGGAATCGCGTGTCATCAGTTTGAACACGCAGTCCGAGAGTTTGTAGTCGTGCAGTGCCACGTTGGACCATTCCGCCTCGATGTCCGCACGGTGATACACGCCTCCGTCACCTGCAACTTCGGCAAAATCGTCGGCGAGGTGAGATAAGACAAATTTGAGATCCTTCCGCCTCTCTGCCTCATACATCTGGCGCAAGGTGTCCATGATCCGTCTCTCGACGGCCTCTGCCTCTTTCGTGTGCTGTCCCGCCAGCGCGCTGCATAACGAAATACAGAGCACCGCAACGGAGACTATCCTTGCCATCGTTATGGGAGACTCCTGCCCACGATCCATCGTGTGAAGACTTTCCACCTCTCACAAGCGATGCGGCTGCGGACCGCTCTTCGGGGAAGCTGAGAATACCAAATACACACGAATGATTGGCACAAGGTCAGTGACACGGGTCACACCTTCTGATGTGCGTTGACCGCCAAGAGCCACAAAACCAGACGATGAACTGTTGTAACATCACCATTACACTCACAACCCGCGAATCGTCTGGTCGCTCGGCATGCGGTCGCTAGCCGGAAGCGACCGTCTGGAACTCCCGCAGCCCGCCGCAGGCAAACATCCACATTTTTCCGGACTTAAAGTTCGCGGGGCGGAGCCCCGCTACCATACAATCGCTTACAATTCCCCTTCCATGACCATTGCGGTTCGTTCTTTTGCGAAGATCAATCTCGGGCTCTACATCGGCGGCGCCCGCGCCGACGGATATCACGATCTGCGCACGGTGTACCAGACGATTGCGCTGCATGACGTGATCCGGGTGAGCATTGAACGAGGCGTTGGACGAAAATCGGGGCGGGGTCCCGGGATTGAGCTCGTGTGTAAGGATCCGCGAGTTCCACTGGATTCTTCGAATACCTGCTATCGCATGGCCGAGCGCGTACTAGACGAACTGGGCGCGCAGAGCCGAGTCCGCATCGAGATCGAGAAGCGGCTGCCGGTGCAGGGAGGGTTGGGCGGGGCGTCATCGAATGCGGTGGCGACCATGATTGCGCTGGAGCTGGCACTCGGAAAGACGCGGGCGATCAAAAAGAAATTATCTGGTGCGACCCGGCTGCGGATTGCTGCCGAGGTTGGCTCGGACTTGCCGCTGTTTCTGATTGGCGGAACTGCCCTCGGAGTGGGGCGCGGCGAGGAGGTTTATCCTTTGCCGGATTTGCCCTCCGTCGCGATGGTCGTTGTGACTCCGGAGATTGGAGTCTCGACGCCGAAGGCGTTTGCGGATTGGGATGCGCTGGTGGAGGGGGATAGAGCGGCCGAGCTGCGCTCGGCATGGACGGGCGAGGGCGCCCGTCCCCACACGAGCAACGACGCCGAGGTGCGCTCGGCGGGGCGGACGAATGCGTCCGCCCCTACGCGAGCTGGGACGGGGCGGAGCCCCGTCACCACACAGGCTCACGGCACCACACAGGCTTATGGCTCCTCACGGGCTCACGTTGCCGAGCTTTGCCCGGCTGGACAGCCGGGGGCGGCTGTCCCTGCGCTGGATCGATTGACGGGGGCGGGAGGGTCCGATAGACTGTTTGAGGTTGGCTGCGCGCTGTCGGCGTGGCTTACTGATTCAAATAATAGTGGTTACCCTAACACCGGTGCTTCCGCAAAAGGCGGGAGCCGGGTTGAGAAGTTGCTTCTCGACCTTGTCCGTACCGGGATTGAAAACGACTTCGAGAGAGTCGTCTTTCCTCAATATCCCGAATTGCGAGACATAAAAGGTGCGCTGAAGCGCGCGGGGTCGAGATACGCTTCGCTCTCCGGGTCAGGGTCAACCCTGTACGGGCTGTTTCGGTCGCCAGCCGAGGCTGCGAAGGCGGCGAGCCGTCTGCGAAAGCAGGGGGTAAAGGCGGTGGCGACCAGTACGTTGACGCGCCAGAAGTATTGGAAGTCGCTAGTGGTTAGTGGTTAACTGCTGGTCTTTAGTCGTTCGTCGCTAGTCGTTCGTCGTTGGCGTTCGGTTCTGGGGTATGATTTAGTGGCTAGCCAATGGATCGTGCATCTTGGGCCGTCGACTAATGGTAGGTCAAGTGCCTTTGGAGCACTTTGTCTAGGTTCGAATCCTAGCGGCCCAGCCAAGAAAACAGTTCTCAGTTGCCAGTTCTCAGTTCTCAGACGAGACGCTGGAGCCCCACAACTGAGGGCTTTGAATTGAGAATCGGGAACTGAGAACTGAAACTATGAGCACAGTTGCGACGACAACGACCACCGCGGAAAAAAAGCCGACGACGGACGAAAAAGCGGAACGCAAGCCGCAGCGTGCCCGGGTCGATGACCGATTCAAGATTTTCAGTGGCACGGCGAACGAGCCGTTGGCTGACGAGGTGTGCAATTTTCTGGGCATGCCGCGCGGCCAGGCGCAGGTTACGCGGTTTGCCGATGGCGAGTGCTATGTGCAGATCCAGGAGAACGTGCGCGGCTGCGATGCATTCGTGGTGCAGCCGACTTGCCGTCCGGTGGATGGGCACCTGATGGAGCTGCTGTTGATGATCGATGCGCTTAAGCGAGCTTCGGCGCGTCGCATCACGGCGGTGATTCCGTATTTTGGGTACGCACGGCAGGATCGCAAGGACAAGCCGCGCAGTCCGATTTCATCGAAACTGGTGGCCGATCTTCTGACCACGGCGGGCGCGCATCGGGCGCTGATCGTGGATTTGCATACCCCGCAGTTGCAGGGCTTTTTCAATATTCCGGTGGATCACTTGTTCGCTTCGCCGGTGCTGGTGGACCACTTCAGGAAGCTGAACCTGCCCAACCTGACGGTGGTTTCGCCGGATGCGGGCGGCGTGGAGCGGGCGCGGTTTTTTGCGAAGAAGGTGGATGCGGCGCTGGCCATTGTGGACAAGCGGCGTGTGGAGATGAACGTGGCGGAAGTGATGCACGTGATCGGTGACGTCGATGGGCGGACGTGCTTGATCATCGACGATTTGATCGACACGGCGGGCACGTTGGTGAAAACCGCGGCGGCGTTGATCGCGAACGGCGCGCTCGAAGTTTATGCTTGCGCCTCGCACGCGGTTTTGTCGGGACCGGCGGTGGAGAACGTCCGCAACTCGATTATCAAGCAGGTGGTGGTCACGAACACGATTCCTCTGACCGCCGAGGCCCAAGCTGAGAGCGCCGAAAAGGGAGGCAAGATTACCGTCCTCTCGATTGCGGGGCTGATTGGCCGCGCGATTCAGGCGAATCACGAAGAGACATCAGTCAGCAAGTTATTTTTTTTAAGAGCGGTCGTTCGCTGTTCGCTATTCGCCGTGGGCTCTGAGGGTTTGCGAACAGCGAAAGGCGGAGTGGCCAACAGCGAATTAACCAAGGACGGAAACGGAATTATGGCGACGGCAACGGATATCAGCATACTGGAAGCTCATAAACGCGAACCAGGTACCAAGAACGCGGCTCGGCGCGTGCGCGTCGGCGGAAAAATTCCAGCCGTGTTATACGGCGCGGGCAAGGGCGCGGCTTCGGTCGCGGTCGATCCGCGACAGGTTCTGCGCATCCTGAAGTCGGAGAGCGGACACAACACGATTTTCGACCTGGCGCTTGACAGCGATCGCGTGAAGGCCATGATCGTGGACTGGCAGTTCGAACCCATCAAGGGAACGCTGCTCCACGTGGACCTGCAGCGCATCGCCATGGACAAGCGGCTGACGGTCACGGTTCCGGTCGTGCTCAAAGGCGAGGCAGCGGGGGTGAAGACGGAGGGCGGTATTCTCGAGCAGTTGCTGCGTGAGATCGAGATTGAGTGCCTTCCGGCGGACATACCGAAAAACATCGAAGTCGACATCAGCCACCTTGTGTTTGGCGTTGAGGTGCGCGTGAAGGATCTGCCTCACAGCGAGAAGCTGAAATTCCTGACCGAAGAGAACCAGATGATCGCGCACATCACCACGGTGAAGGAAGAAGTGGTGGTGGCTCCGGAAGTGGTGGCGGCGGAGGCGGCAGCACCGGCTGAACCTGAAGTCATCAAGAAGGGCAAGCAGGAAGTTGAGGGTGAAGGCGAGGCTGAGGGCGATGCCAAGGCCAAGGCCAAGCCCGAGAAGGCTGAGAAGCCCGAGAAGAAAGAGAAGAAATAGCTTGTGGCGGGAGCACGTCGTTCGCTGTTCGCTTTTCGCGTGGAAATGCTGATGGCTTGCGGAATAGCGAACGACGAACGGCGAAAAGCGAAGAGCGAATCCGCGTGAAACTGATCGTCGGTTTGGGCAATCCTGGAATCGAGTACCAGTTCACGCCGCACAACCTCGGATTTTTGACGATCGATCGGATCGCCAATAACCTGGGGATCGAAATCAGGAATCGCCAATGCCGCGCTCTGACGGCGCGGGCAACGATTGACAGTAAAACGATCGCCGGGGAGCCGGTGATCCTGGCCAAACCGGAAACCTACATGAACCTGAGTGGGCTTTCCGTGCGGGAGCTGGTGGCGGAACATCAGGTCGATGTGGAGCGGGACCTGATTGTGATTTACGACGAACTCGACCTGCCGTTGGGCACGATTCGCATCCGGCAGCGGGGAAGTTCGGCGGGGCACAACGGGATGGAATCCATCCTCGGCGCTTTGGGCACCGACGAGTTTTTGCGGATTCGATTGGGAATTGCGCCTGACCGCAAAGTCGCGGACAGCGTGAAATATGTGCTGACGCCATTCCGCAAGGCGCAGGACAAGATTGTGGACGAAGTCCTCGACATGGCAGTGCAGGCGGTCGAGATGATTTTGAAAGAAGGACCGGCGGCGGCGATGAACCGGTTCAATCGGAAAAACGAGCCGGGGGAATGAGCGGTTAAGTCGTTGGTCGATAGTCGTTGGTCTTTGGCAAACCACGGCGGCCTACGATGAATCCCGAACGACTAACGACCAGCGACTAACGACCAAGAGATTTTGGAGATAACGAATGAATCGTAACTATGAATTGATGTTCATCGTCCGGCCCGACATGGTGGACGAGGATCTGAACAAACTGATATCAACGCTCGAGTCTTCGGTGACCTCGGCGGGCGGAACGGCGAAGAGCGAGGTGTGGGGCAAGCGACGTCTGGCGTACCGTGTGGGCAGGTTCAACGACGGCATCTTTGTGCTGATGTTGATTGAAGCCACTGGCGCGACCGTGCACGAAGTTGAACGCCGCTTGCGCGTCACCGAGCCGGTGATCAAGTTTCTCACCGTGCGCACGGACGAAGAACTGAAGCGGCTGGACAAGATCAAGAAGATCCGCGACTCGAAAAAGAAAGCCAGCGCGCAACCGGCCGCAGTTGCCGCTCCGGTAACGCCGGCGACACCGGAAGCCGCGGCGGAAACTCCGGCTTCGGCGCCGGTTTAACTGGAGTTTGGGTATTAGGAAGGGCACGGCTTTGGCAGTGCCGCCGTCGCCGACAGGAGCGGGGCAAAGCCCCGCCACCACACAATCGAATTCTTAGAAAGCAGGAGCACTATGGCAGAAGAAACAAGAGCACCAGGCGCGTCGGCGGGATCAAGCCACGGCGATAGTCGTCCCGAACGCACGGGCGGCGATCGTCCCGACCGCGGCGGGCCACGAGGTCCGCGTCCTGGCGGAGGCCCCGGTGGCCCCCGCGAAGGTGGCCGTAAGTTTTTCCGGCGCAAGAAAGTGTGCAAGTTTTGCGTCGAAAAGATCGAAGCGGTCAATTACAAAGATGTCCGTCTGCTGGCGCAGTTCGTGGCGGAAAGCGGCAAGATCACGCCGCGACGCCTGACCGGCGTGTGCACGCCGCATCAGCGCCGCCTGTCGAGGGCCATCAAGCAGGCGCGCAATATTGCTTTGCTGCCGTTCGCCGGACGCGCGCAGTAAATGCGAAATCGTCGTTGGTCGTTCGTCGCTAGCCGTTCGCGGCGCATCGCTAGCAACGCGCTTAGATCGATCAGGACCTGCGAACGACCAACGACTATCGACTAACGACGAGATTTTCACGAAACGGAGTCATCCATGGAAGTTATTCTGAAAGAAGACGTGCCCAAACTGGGCAACCGCGGCGAGGTGGTGAAGGTCGCCGAGGGATACGGGCGGAATTTTCTGCTGCCCAAGAAACTGGCGATTCAAGCGACGGCCGCTAATAAGACGGTCATCGAGCAGATGAAGGCGGCCTCGGTGCGCCGCTCCGCCAAGGAAAAGACGGAAGCCGAAGCGCTGGCCAAGCAGTTTGACGGGCTCGAGGTGAAGTTCCTGCGCAAGTCGGGCGAAGGCGATCAGTTGTTCGGATCGGTCACGGCTGGCGATATTTCCGAAGCACTCGAGAAAAAGAGCTTCCACATCGATCGACGCAAGATCCAGTTGCATGAATCGCTCAAGACCATCGGCGAGTTCACGGTTGCTATCAAGCTGCACCGGGACGTGACCACGCACTTGAAGGTCGTGGTCGACAAAGAAGCGGCCGAGTAATTTTTGTTTGTGTGGTGACGGGGCTCCTCCCGTTTGGCGGGGCAAAGCCCCGCCACCACACAACCTCATCCACAGCCTCATCCTCATCCTCAAGAGTCCGCGCCGAAGAATTCCTCTATTTTTTTCAGGTCTGTCGTCCGGCTGTAGGGCGGCAGACTCTCCACAAATACTCGGCCGTACTGCTTCTTTAGAATCCGGTTGTCTAATAGCGCGAGCAGACCACGATCGTGCAGCGATCGAATTAGTCTTCCGAATCCCTGCTTCAAGGTGATGACTGCGCTCGGCACCTGGTATTCGAAGAAGGCGTTGCCGCCGCCGGCGTCGATGGCCTTCACCCTCGCTGCCACCACTGGATCGCTGGGGACGGCGAAGGGCAAGCGATCGATAATCACGCAGCTCAATTGTTCGCCTTGGACGTCCACGCCCTGCCAGAATGAAGATGTCCCGAACAACACGGCGTGAGGGGTGAGGCGGAACTCCTCGAGCAGCGCCGATTTCGGAGCGTCGCCCTGCTTGAGCATGGGAAATTCCAACTGACCTAGCAGCCGGTCATAGATTTCGTTCATCTGCGCGTAGCTGGTGAAGAGTGCGAAGGCGCGTCCGTGGGTTATTTCTAGCAGACGCTGGATAACGCGAGCAGCCTCGGCGGCGAATTGCGGCGTGCGCGGGTCGGGCAGATCGGGCGGCACGTAAAGGATGGCCTGGCTTTCGTAGTCGAAATGCGACGGGACGATCAATTCGCGCGCGTGATCGAGTCCGAGTCGCTGCCGTATGTAGTCGAAACCGCCGCCTACGGCCAGGGTTGCCGAGGTGAGCACGGACGTCTCCAACTTTGACCACAGACACTCGCTCAGGATCTGGCCGACTTCGATCGGAGTGGCCTGCAGAAAGACATTGACGCGGCGCTTTCCTTCGGGGGCTGAAGCCCCTTTTTCAAATGCGGAGGTTCCGGGGTGGCTGAAGCCACGCCCTTTCAAAGCTGCGCCGATCGAGGCGCCGGGCGCTCCACGAAAGCCTCGGCGCTCGATCCAGAAGACGGTGTTTGGATCTTCGTTTTCCATCACAAAGCGAAGTTGCACTTGTAATTGCTGCGCTCGACGCACCAGAGTGAAAACTTCTTCCGGCTTCTGCGGAAGTTGCTCCAGTTCCGCGCCCAGCCGGTAGAGCGCCTGATTGAGAGCGAGAAATTCTTCGCCGTTTTCCTCGAGAAACTCGCGGCGGGAGTCGAATGCAAACCGGCCTTCATTCGCCGGCAGGAGCGAAAAGAAAAGCTGTGAGCGCTCCCGCACCGACTGAATCGCGCCCGACATCTGCGGGGTGTAGAGTTTCTCGCGCTGCAGCAGGTGTTCTACGTCGCGCGTTAGCTCGTCCATGCGCAGGTTGCTCACCGAAATCCCAAAGTAGCTGCCGGCGACGTCTTCCAGTTCGTGGGCTTCGTCGAAGATCACGGCTCCGCACTCGGGGAGGACTCCGGCGTCGGGCGCGCCTTCGGCTTCGAGCTTGATGGAGAGGTCGGCGAAAAACAGATGGTGGTTGACGATGATGATGTCGCTCTCCGCCGCGCGACGCCGCATTTCGGTGATGAAGCAGCGGTCATATTCCTTGCATTTCTGACCAAGACAGGTATCGGCTCGCGCGTCGAGCTTGTGCCAGAGAGCGCTCGCCTCGGGCAATTCGGCGAGTTCGGCGCGGTCGCCAGTCTGTGTCGTTTTCTCCCAGGCGGCGATGGCGCGGTAATGTTCAATCTCTTCCAGGCCGCTGAGCACGGGCTGGTCGGTGAGGTCGATGAGTTTCTTGCGGCACAGATAATTGTTGCGCCCCTTCATATAGCGGACGCTCAGCTTCCGATCTTCGCCGGGAAATAGGGCTTGCTCCAGCGCCGGGACATCTTTGAAGAAGAGCTGCTCTTGCAAATTCTTGGTGCCGGTTGAAATGATGACTCGCTTGCCTGAACGGATTACCGGCAGCAGATAAGCCAGCGTCTTGCCGGTGCCGGTACCAGCCTCGACGATCAAGTGGCGCTTTTCTTCGAGCGCCTCTTCCACCGCTTGCGCCATCTGCAATTGGCCGCGTCGAAATTCGTAGGCGGGATGCGTTTTCGAGAGTATGCCGCCGGGCGCGAAGAACTGGTAGAGCGAGAATCCGGCAGGCCGAGCTTCTGGAGGGGTCGCGGGTTGGGGCACGGGATGGGATGAGGAGGGCACGGAGTCTCTATAATAACGGGATGGACCTCGGGCGTCTTTTTACTAATGCCGAATTGAGGGTCAGCTGCTGGCTCGGCGGATCACGTTTTTGTGTGGGCGGCTGACCAAACGAGCACGGGGCAGAGCCCCGTCACCACACGACCACGCAGGGACTTATCTTTAAGTTTTAATTCTGATTCTGATTATGAAAATACTTTGAGCAAGAGAAAACAATCCCCACTGGTCGCCATCGTTGGAAGGCCTAACGTGGGCAAATCGACGCTGTTCAATCATCTGACGGGATCGCGGCGCGCCATCGTCGGTGACGAGCCGGGCATCACGCGTGACCGGCTCTATGGCGAGGTGGAATGGCGCGGACACGAATTTCGCGTCGTCGACACCGGCGGCATCGTTCCTGAGGACAAAGACTTCATACCGTCGGAAATCTTTCGGCAGGCCAGGGTCGCTTTCGAGGAAGCGGCGGCTATCGTCATGGTGGTCGATGCGCGCACCGAGATTGCCGGGCCGGATCGCGAGCTGGCTAGACTGTTGGCGCGCACTGGCAAGCCGCTCTTTCTTGCCGTCAACAAGATGGACTCGGATAAGCAGGATGGATTGCTGGACGAGTTTCATGTGCTCGGAATGCGGAATATGTTTCCGATTTCGGCTGAGCATGGACGCGGTGTTGACGATTTGCTTGACTCCATTCTTCTTGTGCTGCCTGCACGACCACAGGCTACCACTGAGGACACTGAGGTCACGGGGGAAGGCACAGGGGAAGGGTCGCTTATTCCCGAAGAGCCGCATGAAATCAAGGTGGCCATCATCGGGCATCCTAATGTCGGCAAGTCAACGCTGCTGAATCAACTCACGGGGACCGACCGCGCCATTGTCTCGCCCATTGCCGGCACCACGCGGGATTCCATCGATGAGGTCATCCAGTACAAAGGGCGCAAGATTCGCTTCATTGATACGGCCGGCATTCGCCGCAAAGGCAAAACGAGGCTGATGGCGGAGAAGCTTTCGGTGGTCATGGCGCGCAAGAATATTGAAGACGCCGATATCGTGCTCTTCATGGTTGACGCCACCGAAGGCGCCAGCGGGCTCGACGCGAACATTGCAGGCTATGCGCACGAGAGCGGACGGTCGGTGATTATCCTGGTCAATAAATGGGATCTGGTGGCCAGCGGCGAGAAACGGGCCATCAGCCAGTCTCGAACCGCGCGCATTCAGGATGCCAAGCGCCCGCAGGACAGGGCTCTATACGAAGAACGCCTGCGCTATGGGCTCAAGTTCCTGGCTTACGCTCCGGTGCTTTTTCTCTCCGCGCACACCGGCAAGGGGACGGAGAAGATTTTGCCGATGATCGAGAAGGTGGCTGCCGAGCGGCGCAAGCGCATCACGACTGGCGAGATAAACCGTTTTCTGCGGACGGTTGACTTTGATCGCGCTTCAGTTCCGGTAAGCAAGCGCGTGAAAATCAAATATATGACGCAGGCGGGAGTGGCGCCGCCGACGTTCGTGCTCTTCACCGATCGCCCCGTGAAGCTGCATTTTTCTTATCAGCGATTCTTGGAAAATCAGATTCGGGCGGCGTTCGGGTTCGTGGGGTCGCCGATTTGGATCAAGAACCGGGCGCGCGACTAGGCTCGTCCAATAATGCGCGGTTCAGCGCTTTCCTGGCGCGGAGTGAAACGGATCATCTTGTGGGGTGTCCGGAGCGTCCTCTGGACTCGGGATGTCCAGGTTGACGACGATAGGCTCCTGACCACTGCGCACGATCACAGCCTCCACTGGCTGATCTTTGCGCGCGTTCAGCTCTTGATGGGGAACGTAGGAGGAACGTAGACGAAATCGCCAGGGCCAGCCTCATCGACGAACTCCAAATGATTTCCCCAGCGAAAGCGCGCGCGGCCCCGCACCACGTAGATCACAGTTTCCAGTTCTCCATGATGATGGGGACCGGTCTTGGCATTGGGGTGCACCACGACGGTTCCCGCCCAGAGCTTTTGCGCACCGACTCGGGCACGCGAGATGGCTTCGGCTCGGGTCATGCCTGGCGTCTGGGGCGTGTTCCCATCCAACTCGCCGCTGCGAATGATACGCAAGCCGTGGGTTTTCCAGTCAGGCGTTCCGTTTGAGCGCGCATCGTCCATGTTCATGGTCTATGGGTTGATGTCATCTCTCTATTTACTCCTGCGTTCTTTCTCGGACGGGGCTAAGCCCCGTCACCACACGAGTCTACACGGACGATCTATCCGGTCACGGGAACATGCTTCCCATCTTCGGTCAGCAGGCCTACGCGATCGACTCCGGCTATCCGGGCGATCGCGATTACGTCGGCTACATCCTGGAAATCGATGTCGTCGTCGGCTTCGATGTAGGCGATCCGTTGCACGCGAATGGCGAAAATATCCCGCAGCCGTTCACGCAGGTGATCCCATTCTACCGCTTCTTCATTCACCAACACCTGCGGGTGATCTGTGCCTGCCTTCGCGTGATGGATCTGAATCACGATCGTCGCCTGGGGCGGCGGGATGGTGCGATCTGTTGATTTGGGCTGCTGTGGAAGATCTGCCTGTAAACCGGTTGACCGCTGCTCAATCACCACCACCATGAAAACGATGATGAGCACCAGCAGAACGTCAATCAAGGGAGTGACGTTCATCTTGGGACCTGTAGAAAACGGACCACCGCCTGCCGTGGAGAATGCCATTCGAATTTCCTCTCCGTTGGAATGGGAACGGCACGCGCGTGTCTTGAAACATTGGACACCTGGACGGGGAGGAGAGTTCCACGGCAGACAGAAGTAGTGGAGCGACGGGCGTCTCGCCCGTCCAGTTGGGCGATGGCCGGGCGGCGGGGCCCCCGGCGCTCCATTAGCAAGGTTAGCCGATGGGCTCTGCCGACGGCGGCAGAGGAGGCGCTTCGAAGGGAGGCGGAGATTCCGGGACTGGAGGCACTTCCGGCGCTGGAGACGTGGGGACGGGATGCAGCAGCGCGTCGAGATTCGGATATCGCGCGGCAAAAAAATACATCGCGTACGCCGGGAAAAAGACGGTGGCGGGCACGCTCACCAGAGCGATCAGGTAAATCAGTAGCAGCGTGAGCAGAGTTCCGAAGATGATGGCCAGACTGATCGTGGTGACGCTCCAACCCAAGCCCGCTTCGTGACCGGCAATCACGGCAACGGCAGCTGGGACGAAGATGAACAGAGCGGGAATGATCGCGATGATGCTGAACAGGATGGCCGCCGCAATCGACATCACCAGCTTAAGCAGCAGATAAACGGCGTAGCGTCCCTTCTCCGGCCGGATCATCGCCAGCAAACGGTGCCAGCCGTCGGCAAAGCCGAGATCCTCGAGAGCCATGAGCGGCACCAGAAAATCTTTTGCCAGCACCTGGACCACAGTGATCGTCAACACGAACACCAGGATCAAGCCGCCGAGCAGAAGCACTGCGACAATCATCCGCCCCAGGTGCTGCCGCAGATCAGACGTCCACCCGGCAGCGAGAGCCAGGGTTACTGGCACGCCAACCAGAACCGCCAGAGACAGCCACGTCGCAATCAGAAACAGAATCTGCCAGAGAAAGAATCGGCCGCCGGCGCGACGCCATTTCCCCCATCCGTCACCTATCGAACAATGGCGTCGCAGCACCGAGTCGAACAGGATGAACCGGAACACGCTGCTGATGTACAGGAAGACGAACCCCAGCACAATTGCGGCGAAGACCGCGACGACGATTAGTCCGATGAACTGCGCGATGTGCTCGGAAATGTGGGCAGGAATGTGCGCTGGATTGAAAGACAGCAGGCCGGACGGGGTGCCTGACGGCAGGAATCCGTTATCGGTCTTGTGTGGGATGCGAGGCCAACGGCCACTACCAGCGTTTCCGAAATTGCATCCGCCGACGTGCAGTTCCGCCGCAAGAATCCCAACCAACGCGAGCCGAGACCATTGCCCCCAATTGAAACGAGTGAAGAGTTGTTCTCGCGCGTGCTGCAGAGCGGGCTGTACGCAATCGACGGCGGAGACAGGCAATGCATCACCTCGGACTAATGCCGCCAAGGTATCGCGTTGAGAGTTGCGGCGTCAATCAAGAAGAACGGCTACGGGCACGCATTCCGACGGTAAGGCTGGGCGTCGCCGCCCGGCTGAACGGGCGAGGGCGCCCGTTCCCACACGAACTATCGCTTCATTCGTAGCGCAGCGCTTCTACGGGATCGAGGTTTGCAGCTCGTGACGCGGGAATCACTGCGCTCAACACGCCGACGAGCAGCAGCACCAGGGTTGAAATCACGACCGTAAAAAATGAAATTCTGAGGTGGATGTCTGCTTTTCCGGAGGTGTCTTCGAACAGCGGGCCCATCAGCGGAAGCGTTCCTACGGCCACCGCGACCACGTAGGACACGACGATGCCGATGGCGCCGCCGAGCAGCATGATGAGCAGCGTCTCGGCCAGGAATTGGGCCTTGATGTGCCATTTTTTCGCGCCCAGTGCGCGCCGCAGGCCGATTTCCCGGATGCGCTCATCGACCGAGACGAGCATGATGTTCATGACGCCGACGCCGCCGATTCCGAGGGTGAGGATGCCGATAAAGATGAGCAGCACTTGAAGGCCGATGGTGATGCCGTTGATGACGGGCCGGAACTCTTCGCGGCCGAACATTTGGATGGCCTTCTTGTCGGTGGGCGAGAATTGCTGGCGGGTGGCGATCGCGGCGAGAACCTGCGCCTCGGCGCGTCCCTCGAACTGCGGTGCGATGGGTTCAAAAATGAGCACGTTGGCGTACTTCGCGTCCCAAAGATCTTTCGCCGCGGAGTAGGGGATCCACGTCGACTCATCGTCGCTGGAGAAGTAGTTGCTCAATTGGATTTTGCGGTCCATGGTGCCGATCACGGTGAATCGCACGCCCGCGATGACGACGGTCTCGCCCACGGCGGGGCGTCCGCCGAAGAGCTGCTCGCGTACGCGCGCTCCCAGAAAAACGACGCGACGGCGTTCGAGTTCGTCGAGGGAGTTGATCCAGCGGCCCTCCGACGGCTGTTCATTGCGCATGTCGCCGTATTCCGGGCAGACGCCGCGGACGGGCGCGGTGCCGACCATGCGGTTTCCGTAAGCGATGCCGGGACGACGCACGGTTTCGAGACAGGCGTGACGCACATAGGTGGCGGTCTCTTTGATCATGTCGATGTCGGCTTGCTCGAGGACTACCTTCTTGCCGGCGCGCTGGCCACCGGGCTGCTCGCTGGTCTGCTGCGGCCAACAGATGACGGCGCCTTTGCCGAAGGCGTTGAAGCTGCCGACCAGAATTTCGCGGAAACTGCCACCATAGGCAATCAGCAGCGTGACGGTGGCGATACCCCACACGATGCCGAGCATGGTGAGC
>Ga0181523_10001804_pt1 | contig 22175 bp, 12 predicted proteins | sample PEATcosm2014_Bin_43_FD_119752 | JGI IMG/M metagenome (GOLD analysis project Ga0181523, IMG submission 119752) | Peatland microbial communities from MTU Mesocosm Facility, Houghton, MI, USA - PEATcosm2014_Bin05_30_metaG | ecosystem: Environmental > Terrestrial > Soil > Wetlands > Peat | place... | reverse complement strand
TGTCGGGGCTGGAAACGTTGGCGCCCTGCGTGCCGCGCACGATCGCCTCACCGATGCGCATGCCAAGATAGGGGTCTTCGGTGTAGGCTTCCTCATTTCGGCCCATGCGCGGGTCGCGATCCAGTTCCATCACCAGTGTGGAGAGCATGTTGATGCCGACGGCTCGGGCCTCCGCGGCCGAAGCCGCGTAAACCGCCTTCACCAAGTCGGGGTCAAACGAACTGCCAATGGCCAGGCCCTCCGGGAAGACCGTCGCACCGGCATACATTGCACCGTGGGTCCCCTCCTCGTCCTCCAGCAGGGGGATCCTCAGCCGTGTCTGGGTGACCGCGATCCTCTGCAGTCCATTGAGGAATTCGGCGGTGTGGCGGGCGTTTCCGTCGGGCAGTATCTGGTCCGCGAGCGTGAAAAAACCGCAACCGGGCCCAATCTCGCGCGTGTAGGTTCCAGCCGTGAACCGCCTGCAGGCCTCCTGCTTGGCAGGAATGTCCGTCCCCAGCTCAGGCACGTAAACGCACGGCAGATTGAGCTGCCCCACCTTTTCCCTGAGCGTCATACGGCTCATCAGGTCATTGATGCGCTTCTCAACCGGCTGCTTCGAGTCGAGATAGCTCGGCAAATCGCCGCCGGCTGGGGCTGCCGATGCGGAGCCCAACGCCAGGGGCAAACCCGCCAGCAGATGGCGCAGCGCCAGAGACACTCGCTTCATGGGACGACCTCGCTTGCTGTTGAAGAATTCAGATTCCGGTCCCGGGATGCCCAAAGCCCGTAATCGGGTGTTCTGCCTTCTTGCAAATCGTAATTCTCCATTGGGACAAGGGTTCGCGGCAGAAACCAAGGGCTCATGGCCAAATGCGATGAACGGAGGCTGATGCGAGTCTCAGGGCTTGGCCATGCAACGATCACCTTGTCTTGATAAGCTGCACCTCAAGCTGCTCCAGGGTACGCCCCTTTGTCTCAGGGAGTCGTTTCAGGATAAACACGGCCCCGGCGGCGCAAATCGCCGAGTAGAGCCAGAAGGTTCCGCCCGCACCCAGGCGGGCGTTGAGGATGGGAAATGTGTAGGTCAGGAGAAAGCATGCTATCCAAAGCGACGCGACAGCGACCGAAACCGCCGCACCCCGAATGCGGTTCGGAAAAATCTCCGAGATGATCACCCACGTAACAGGGGCCAGGGACATTGCATAGCATCCAATGGCCGCAAGGACCAGGAGGAGCAGGGGCAACCCCTTGATCCCCTCAAGGTAGCAGGCCCCGATGGCCGCATAGATGAGCGCAAGGCCGCCTGCGCCGAGAAGCATGAGTGGACGGCGTCCCCGCTTATCTACCAGACCGAGAGCCACGAAGGTAAACGCGAGGTTTACGGATCCCGTCCACGCAATGTTCTTGAGGACGCTCGAGATGTCATAGCCCGCCTCCTTGAATATCTCCTCGGCGTAGTTGAAAATCACGTTGATGCCGCACCATTGCTGGAAGACAGCCAGGACCACCCCGAGGACGAGCACCTTGCGCACCCTCGGTTCGAGTAACTCGGTGAGGCGGACCTTTCTATCGTCCCCGGAGGGGACCGATCGCTCCATGTCGCCGATAGCCTTGTCAGCATAGCGCGGCCCGCCGATCCTTGTGAGTATGGCCCGGGCCGCTGCGACCCGTCCGACCTTGGCTAGCCACCGGGGGCTCTCGGGCACAAGAAACATGCCCGCCAGGAACAGCACGGACGGCGCCGCGGTCACGCCAAACATCCAACGCCAACCCTGCCTTCCGAACCAGGAGTCACGGATGTACCCATCGGTGGCCCCGGCAGGCAGGCCCCGCACGAGGTACCAGTTGATGACCTGGGCCAGCAGTATGCCGACCACGATCGTGAGCTGGTTGGTGGCAACAAGCCTGCCTCGCATCCGGGCCGGGGCGACCTCCGAGATGTACAGCGGAGAAAGGCTCGACGCGAGGCCGATGGCCACGCCGCCAAGGATTCGCCAGGCCACAAAGGCGGAAAATGTGGGCGCCAGCGCGTTGCCGATTGATGTCGCTGCAAAGATCGACGCCGAGAGGATGAGCAGGCGCTTCCTGCCGAATCTGTCGCTGAGCGCCGCGGCGCCTACCGCGCCGAAGAGGCAGCCCACGAGGGCGCAGCTGGTCGCCCATCCGACCAGCGCCGGGTCCCTTAGCTTGAAGAAGCTCTCAAAAAAGGGCTTCGCCCCGCCGATCACAACCCAGTCCCAGCCGAATAGGAGGCCCCCAAGGGCCGCCACCGAGGAAACGAACCATACGTAGGCAGGGTTGAGCCCGGCTTCGTGCGTCGGATCGCCACGCGTGGGGAGCAAGGTTGTCACCGGGGGTGTGGCGGACGCGATCAGTCGCTGTGCGGTGCCAGGCGCACCAGCGCCACGCCGTGGCGTGGCACGGACGCCTCGAACGCGCCCTCGCAAGGGCCGAGGTCACGCTGGCGCCAGAGGTCCCGGACCATCTGCCGGCCGCTGACGCCGAGGTCGGCCCACTTTGCGACAATGCCCGCCGTGATTTCGCCGCGGTTGCAAAAGCCGACGGCCTTGCCGCCGTCCTCGAGGTCCTTGACCATAAGGAACGTTTCGGGAGTCAGCGGCACGACGCGGGCGCACTCGCCGAGAGGGTCCTGGTCCACCGCTATGACCTCCGGGTTGCAGAGGACGTTGAGCGTGAATTCATCGAGCCGGCCCATGTCGCCGCTGTAGAAGAGGGGCGCCGCGCTCAGGCACCACAGCGACATGAACGCGTACTGCTCGGTCGGCGTGAGCGGGCACGGCCTCGGCTCGCCGTTGGTGCGCGCGTCACCGATGTAGCCGATCTGGATGTAATCGGGATCGTTCCAGGCGCCTGGCCTCGTCCATTCGCGGTGCTCCGCGTTTTTCAGCGCCACGGCGAAAATGCGGTTCAATTCGCCGCCGAGGTCGCCGGCCGTCCGCCATGATTGACCGCCCACCTCCGCGCCCCACTCCCAGACATTGGCCATTCCGTATTGGCAAAGGTTGAAGACGACGTCGCGCGGCAGTTTGTTCAGGATGCCACCCATCAACCGGTACGGGCGTTGGTAGCCCTCGAGGTTGGGACTGCCGTGGCCCCAAAGCGGAATATTGGGCGCCCTGGGGTCTCCTCCCTCGGCAATGTGGCCGTAGGAGCACCAGTCATATTTCAGGAAGTCAAAGCCCCATTCTGCGAACTGCCTCGCGTCCTGTTCCTCGTGTTGGTAGGCGCCGCAGTAGCCGCCGCAGGTTAGCGGACCGGGCGAAGTGTAGATGCCGGCCTTGAGGCCCTTCGCGTGGATGTAGGCCGTGAGCGCAGGCATGTCGGGGAAGTGCCTGTTGGGCACGATGTTGCCTTGTGCGTCGCGGAAGGGCCCCGTGCGAAGCGGGTCGGGCTGGTGCTGGGCGTCCGCGGCGGTATTCATCCAGCAGTCGTCGATGTTGACGTATGCATAGCCTGCGTCGGCCATTCCGGAGCGAACCATCGCGTCGGCGGCCTCGCGGATCATCGGGTCCGTAACGCGGTTGTAGTGGGCATACCAATGGTTCCAGCCCATAGGCGGCGTCAGTGCGAGCTTGTCGCCGCTGACGATCCTAAGCAGCCGGACTGCCGCGCCGTGCCGGTTCTCTGCCCGCAACGTCACGGCATACGTGCCTCGTGGGGGGGCGGTGCCGGTGATGTATCCGTTGTCGGCATCGAGCCGCAGCCCCGCTGGCAGAGCGTCGGCAGAGAACCTGACCGGACGCTCGCCGGTCGTCGGGATACGGAAGAGGAAGGGGTGGCCGGTCCTGCAGCCGTAGACGCGCGGTCCGTTGATTTGCGGCGCCGCGGATGGCTTGGGCGTGAGGATGACCGCGGTCTCCTGCGGCGTCGGAACCGTGCGCGGCCGGGCGCCGGCAAACGAGAAGCGGGCGTCGGCCCAATCGCCCAGGCCGGAGCCGTCGCCTTCGCCGGCATGGTCGATCTTGAGCAACAGCGAATGCACGCCGTGCAGGCCGAGGTCCACCGCCTGCGCGGGCTCGCCCCGCTTCAGGGGCCTCGACTCCCAAAGTTTGCGGTCGTCCCCGAAGATCTCGAAAACCACGGCCGCGTTGGCGCCGGTTGCGGAGTCGTCGACCCCGACCGATGCGGTGAACCGTTCCGTACGTCCGTCTAGTTCGAGCCAGAGGGAGCCAGTGGCGTAGGTTGCGACCCCGTGTTCGAATTCCCGGCCGGCAATGGAGAGCGGCTTCCCGGACTGCGTCCGGTCGATCTGCGGCTTCTCCCAACCGGCATATTGCAGGCGTGTCAGGTCGAGTTCGGTGAGTCCCACCGTCTCCGCGGCGCCGGCCGCCTGCAGCGCCAGCGCCGAGACCGCAAGCATGCAGAGCCAGGACCGAGCCGTGGGATTGTTCATGTCGGGTGTGATCTTGGAATTGGCGGCGCAGCCCGGGCCTCCTCGGGAGTCCGGTTCGGACTCCATCGGTGGCGCGCTGCCAGCGCAACAATCTCCCGTCATACGGGCTGACGTCCTGGACCAACACCGGCCCGGACATGGATCAAATGGTCGGGCATCTGCCCGCGAAGGCGCGCTACGACAGCATGCGGCAGTGACTCGGTCCAGGAATCACACAGGGGTGATCATTCTAGCATGTCTGCCTTTGCATTCCCCAGGACGGGAGGGGCCACGCTAGACGCGAAGACACAGATGGGGTTCCGGATCCCGGATAATGGAAATACGCAACAAGCAATAGTGCAGAGAACAACCCAGGCTTTATCAGGACGAAAATGCACGGACGTACTGCATGAGCGGACAATCCAAACCCCCCGTTGGCCGTGATGGGCCACCGACGCCAGGCACATCAACACGGACGAACCAGATCGACCAGACACAACCCTGGCTCAACGAACCGCATGCGCGCCGCTCAACTAAGAAACCGGGGGCGTTATCCGATCGTTTCCCGCGGCTTCGAGGGCGCGGCGCTCCTTCAGTTCGGATGTGATTCGCGACAATCTCGCCTCATTCAGCGGATAGAAGAGCACGAGGACGACCGACAGGGCGCCGAGCGACGCCGGAATCACGCTCATCAGCAGCACCAGTCCGTGGAGCGAACCCGGGGTCTGGGCTGTGTTGGCGACGAAGCCCACGCTCTGCATCAGGGCGAGGGCCACCCAAGCCCCGATCGCCCAGCCTTGCTTCTGGGAAAAGATGGACGCGGAAAAGATGAGGCCCGTCGCACGGCGGCCCCGCTTCCATTCCGCGTAGTCAGCCGTGTCGGCGTACATGGCCCAGAGCAGGGCGACCAGCGGGCCGCCCGTAACGGAGGCGAACAGATTGATCCCAAAGATCAGCGGGATCTGGTCGGGTCCAAGGAAATAGAAGGAGGCGGTCGACGCGATCAGGATGATGAACAGGGAGACGACCGCAGCCTTTCGGCCCGCGATCCTCGCAAAAAACGGGATCATTATGACTCCGACCAGGGATGCGATCTGATTGCTGGTGTTGAACACCGAGACGAGGCTTTCCCAGCCCCAGACCTGCGTGCCGGCGGCGGACCTGGGCAGGAAAGAGGGCAAGGTCAGCGTCTGCGAGCCGACGTAGTACTTGAAGTAGTGCGCGGTCACACTGCTCCTGATCGCCCCGGAGAGGATGAAGGTGATCGTCGTCGCGAGCACTATCAGCCACGGCCCGTTGGTGACCAGGTCCCCGAGGTCGCGAAGCACCGACGTCTTCTGGGCCCTTGGGGGGCTGACGCGCTCGCGGGTATTGAAGAACGTGGTTAGGAAAAAGATCACCGCGGCGATGCCATAGATCACGAATGACATTTGCCACCCGCGCTCCACGGTCCTGGCGCCCAGCCATCCTCCCACCTTCGACATGGGCAGCAGCGTCGCCGAGACGATGATGCCCCCGGCAAAGGCGCCCACGAGCTGGAACGAGACGAGCGTGGTCCGCTCGTTCGGGTTGGGCGAGATGACGCCAAGCAGCGCCGTGTAGGGGATGTTGATGGCGGTGTAGAGCAGCATCACCGCGTTGTAGGTGACATAGGCCCAGACAAGCTTTCCGGAGGCACCGAGATCCGGCACTGTGAATGTCAGCACGCCCATGACAGCCAGCGGCACGCAGAACCAGAGCAGGAAAGGCCGGAATTTGCCCCAGCGCGTCCTGGTGCGGTCGGCCAGCATGCCCATGACGGGGTCGAAGAACGCGTCAATGCCCCGGCTCAGGCCGATCATCGTGCCCGCCGCGGCGGCCCCAATCCCGAATACGTCTGTATAGAAGATCGCAAGGTACGCCATGAACGTCTGCCAGTAGAGGCAGGACGCCAGGTTGCCGAAGCCGAACGAGGATTTCTCGCGGAATCCCAACAGCCTGGGGCTAGGCTCCTGCGGTGCTTGGGTCAGGGTGGCGGACAATTTGGTCGGATTGCAGGGGGGGGAAGCCCGTTCGGGGGCTACAGGACCCCCTGGCTTCTAGATAGGCGGCTGGGAATTTGAAACCATGTACTCCGCAACAGCGGTCCTGGGGACGGGCATCGCCCGGGTCATCCCATGATTCCCCGGATCGCTTCGCAGGCTTGGGCATCGTACTGGTCCAGGCCATTCGGAGGCAGCGGCGTCCGGGCGCTCTCGTAGCCCCCTGCGAGGCAGTCAAACGAGCCGGCCAGGTAGCCGATCCAACCGTTGACCAGGGAGACCGTCCACAGCCTGTCGCCGAGCGTGTTGGCGCGCAGGCGGATCGAACTCCCAACGCAGGGTTCGCTCGGGATTCCAGCCAGGATGATGTCGCCAAGCTGCAGGAGCCCCATTTCCAGAGTCACCCGCCCCGAGCGGAGCGCGCCGGCCGGGAGGCAGCGAATGTCAAGGGCCTCGAGGCCAAGCTGCTGCACCCGGTCCGCGAGCGACCGAATCTCCCATGGCGAAGTTCGGTCCGCTTCCTCGCTCCGTTGGAGCTTGAGCAGGCGCCTGGTTTCGGCGTCCTGGGCGGACGCCGCTGCAGCCGATGATGCCGCGTAGTTCTCCCGGATCGGCACTGTCAGGCTGACGGTCTTTGCGCGGACCACGGGCGGCTGCCACGGTTCAACGGCCCAGTAACGCGATTTCGTGGAGATCCGGGCATCCGGCGGCTGTCGGCGGGCTCCACGCCTCAGCCGTGCCACGACAGCTGACGCGAGGTTTTCCCCGATGTCCTGCGCCACGCGCAGGCCATCGCCGGGCACAGCCTCCTTATGCCAGTAGCTGGGCCCGAAATTTCTCTCGGCGCCAGCCGGGCGTTCACCCACCGGCGGCATTCTGAACTGCATCTCCTCCTTGGGGACGATATCGCCGCACGGACCGGTCAGGTAGATGCACACTCCACCGAGCTCGCGTTCCACGGCGTTCCTGGCAAATCCCGGGAAATCGGGATGATATCGCAGCCTCTGAACATGCGAGGTGGTGTGCGGGTGCGCGGAGAAACGAATCAGGCTTCCGATGGGCTTGTCGTCGCTGCCCACGAAGACGAGTCCCTGCACCAGCGGGTCGACCGGATCATCAAACCAGATCGGGCCCGCGAGTTCAGGGATCTGGGCATGGCGACGCCCGAACACCCGCTCTGCCTGCTCCCTGATGAGGGGGGCACCGTCCGGACGTCCATTCTCAAGGCGATAGCCATACCACACCGTGAAAGCGCCGATTCCGGGCAGGAATTTTCGCCGCAGGATGCTGAAGCGATTTCCAACGTCGGCGGTGGCCTCGACCAGCCTGAAGGGCCGCATGTGGGCCCGGGCCTCGCTTGCGGCGGCAACAGCCCCCTCTGCCAGCACCTCCACGGGAAATGCGAGGAAGAAATCCGGGACTGAGTGCGTGTGCGTGCAATGCACGACAACAGCCTCGCGCCCGCAGCCGAGTGCCGCCGCGACAGCCGTGCGGATCGCCGTGGCCTGCTCGAGGAACATGCAGGTGAGGTCATACACGACCCAGCATGCCAGGCCGGAGTCGGTTTCCACGACGAGACACCGCACTTCCAGGGGCGCCAGGAACCCCTCGGCTGGCAGGACTCTGCCCTCATTCAGGTCACGCCGGGCAAAGCCGGCTCGGTATGGTCGTTTCATGGCGGAGATCCTTCCCGGAGGCGACTATGCCATCCTGTCCACGAAGAACAGCGGGTCCTCCTTCAAGGCCTGGTGTGCCTTCCGCCAGAGGGCAGGCGCCTCCAGGAGAAAGCAGTCCGCGGAAAGGACCCTGCCGGCGCTGATGCCGTCCCCGGCCATGACGGTCTCGATCCTGTCGTACCTCTGCCGCCAGCCCTTGAAACCGTGGCTCCTGACCCTCATTGCCGCCGCGCTGCCGTCAGCCAGCCTGATCCTGTAATCCACCCATCCGTTGTAAAGGTAGGGGGGCTCGATGAGCTCCTCCACGGCGTGCATCGAGGTGTTGGGCTTCAGGCCGCAGCCGAGGAACAGAATCTGGCCGGCCTCCTTTCCGAGCTTGAAATAGGGCGAATTCGCGCCGCAGGGCGTCACATCCCGGGCATGCTCGCCGAGCATGCTCCCGGCGCGGGGTCCGATCCCGCATGCCGAATGAGTGGGGTGGACGCTCCGTATAGCTCCGGTTCTCTTCCTGAAGAACTCGGGCAGCGCGCCGACGCAGGACGGCGTGCTCAAGACGTCGAACACTGGGTTCTCCGCCTTGACCGTCTCGTAGGAGAGCGCGGGCATCAGGAGAGTCCCTTCGCTCCCAAGCGCCTCGAGCAGGCCCTCAACCGCGGTCTCGGGCCCGTCCGGCAGCTTTCCGAGTGATTTGAGGGACGAATGGACCAGAAGGGTGCCCGCTCTTCTTACGCCCAAACCAGCGAGGTCGCGGGCCATCCGGCACACAACGTCGTTCATGGCCCCGATACTTTCTGCCTCACCGCCCCCAAGGAATTCAGATTGCTGGCAAGAACTGCTGAAGGAGCGTGTTCGGATCGACGAGGTGCCAAGGGGTTTTGCAAGTCTGATCGGATGCCCATTCTCGGGCCGGCATCAGGTTCGGTTTGAATGGTTAGTCGATGCTGATACGACTGACGCTGGTTGTCTATCCTTGGGAAGGGGAGGGCCCGCTTGGCAGGCCTGACTAGAGCCAGGGAAAGTTGGGGCTTGCCGATTGAAGGGCTGGGCTTGGGTTGCCCAACTTGGGTGGCGGCGGTCGGCTTGAGTTACACGCACGGTTGCACGATGTGCGATCGTTCTAGGATGTCCTTGGATGTTCTCCCTAATTGGAAGGCGGTTCCGCAGGCTTGGGAAAGGCAGATTGGTGTCGGCCCCCCCCCACCTGGGCACCATCCTTGCATTTAAAAGGTTAACGCGGGCCGAATGGGGTCAGCAGGGACTACAAAGATCTGTGTGGCGTCGCTCGCCTCGAGGCGACAAGGGGAGGCGACCAGGAATCGCCTTCATCCTTCAAGGCTCGTTTGAGCCGCCCGTGCTGGGCCGTGCGCATCATTGCCGATTGAGGGCTCGCTGATTCCGTCGGCGGAGAGTATTTGGCCGCACCGGTCTAACAGCGGCCGGATCTTCGCATATTGCACGTCCTGAACAGGAATATTCCCCGAGGCAATTGCGCCGCTTGCGGCGACTGCAGCCGACTGCGCAAGAATCATGGAGACCGGCTCCATGCGAATACTGCCCCACGCAATGTGAGTCGCGCTCAGGCACACCGGAACAAGTAGATTCGCACACTCGCCCTTCCTTGGAATTATGGATCTGTAGCTGATTCCGTACGGCCGATTCAGTTTGATCTGAACATCGCCCTCATTGAGGACATAGCCGTCGTGCACAATCCGGCGGCAATTGTGTGAATCCATCTGGTAAGCGCCCAAGCCTATTGCGTCATCTTCTGTCCTGAAGCCGAGGCAATGATTCTCGGTAACAACCAGCTCGCCCACCATGCGCCTAGCTTCACGCACATAGAGCTGGTGAGGCCAATGGTCGACGGTGCCGAGAAACTCATCTGCCGCCAGTCCCCATTTCGAATAGGATGAGCGAATTGGGGCTGGTACGGCCAGGGCATTGCTCATGAACCAGTGATAGCCCTGCTGATACTGCACATGCCTCATAAAAATCCGCTCTCGCTCCGAATAGCTTGCTTCCGGCCACGCCGCGCTACCGCCTATGTAATCGGTGGACACCGGCCCAAAGTTGTTGGCGTCTATCTTCTCGCCCTGAATCCTGTCGAACTTGGCAAATACGTCGCTCCAGCCGCTAGCGAGCAGTCGCGCAAGCAGCTCGTAATCTCTCGGGTCAAAGCCATCCGGTTTGGAGAACGACACCCGGAGGCCGGGCCGACGCGTCAGGCAGACGCGAAAATTGTACGCCTGCACGCGGCGATCAGGGAAGCCTGGAATAAACTCGCTGTCCGGATCAATGCCGGGGAGGAGCCCGCTCTGGGAATCCCCCGGTCGGATGAACGGGTCTATCTTTGAGCCAAACTGATGGGTCGCGTTAATCTGCTGGCCGTTGAAGCGCTCGCCGTGCTCGGCGTTTGCCTCTCGGCCTATCGCGTACCTAATCCCGGAACGCGCCATCAGGTCACCCTCGTAGCTGCAGTCTATAAAGTACCTGGCCGTTACTGTAAGGCCGCTTGTCGTCCTTATTTCCGAAATTCTGGGGGCACCGGATGATTCTATATGGCGGGCCGCCTCGACATATTGGCCATTCATGACCGCGACCCCGGCCTCGGCCAGATATTCGTTCAGAATTCGCTCCGCGACGTGCGGCTCAAAGTTCCATTCCTCCGGTTTACCGTAATAGGCCCCTAGACGCCGGTAGAAATCCCTGGCGAGGCCGCCGATCGCTGCCTTATCGCCGATGTCGGTAAAGCTCAGGCCGCCTGACGTCATGCCGCCGACATGGCGGCTCGGATTAAGCAAGACGACCCTGCAGCCGCTTCGCACAACCTGGACAGCCGCCATCACGCCCGCGGCATTGGCCCCGTATATGCACACGTCCGTCGAGAGGTTGCGCGAGCTCTCATCAACCGTAGACGGCGAATAGTATGCGCTAGTGAATCTCATAAATGGGGCGAATACCGGAGGTTTCGGTCGCTTATCTGAGGCGCGTAGCGGAAGTATACGTCACGCCTCACTGCTCAAGAGGCGTCCTCCGACTTAGTTGCACTAGCTCTTCTGCAAGGTGATGGAACCATCCCGAGTTCCAATGGTGCTGGTATCGCATGTGAGGGCGGTAGACGTGCGGTATCCCGAGCGCATCGAGCAGCATATGCTCGGCTTTGACGTGGCTTCGATCCTTAAAGGGGCCGGCCGTGTCTGGACTGGGAATGCATTCACCGGCGAGAATGATGCGTGTCGGCGCGTGAAGCTTGCAGCTTGCGATCGCGAGCAGCACAGGCGGGCGCTGACGCTCGAAGCTTTCGAGCGTCCCGTATGAGTCCGTGTCCCAAAGCCCATATTCGGAGCGTTCACAAAGCAGCGGGGCGTCCCAAGTGGCTGCATAGCCCCAGAAATCAGGCGACCTAGCCAGCATGCATACGGCGCCCCATCCCGACTTGCTGAATCCTATGAGAAGCCTGTGCGATGGCCGAGGGTCTGCGCGAAACCGCCGCTCGATCGTAGGCACAACATCTTCCTTGATTGCCAAATCCGGGCGGAAAGTCGGCCGCAGGGGATTCTCCCCAAACCACGTCGGGTGAGCAAAATGGACATATACGAAAATCACCGCGAGCCTGTCGGCAAGATGATGGATAATGACGTCGCCAAGCGGGTCCCCGTGTTGGGATCCATTGGATTGGGTTGGCAGTACGTACACGACTGCGCACGTAGCTGCCGTTTCTGCGCTTGGCGCAATTACCTCTAGCGATACGGGCCCGTCGCCCCATCGGCTCGTCAGTTCCGACCTCCACGATCCGCGAAAGGAGTCATACGACCACACTCCGCCCGCGTCCGTGTTCAAGGTGCCCCCTTTCCCTGTAGGAAGCACGGCACCAGCCGTAGACGGGCTCTCCTGCGACCAGGCGCAGGCAATGGTCATCCATAGCAGCGGAATAAAGGGTATTCTGATCATGTTTGATCTATCACGCGCCTGCAAATCCGAGCACTGGACTGACACAGTGTCGCTTCAAAATACCGCTAGCACGACAGGCTCGGCCCGACACTTAAAGTCGCGCGAATCGGCGAATTCAAGTCACTACCTCAGATGGGAGCCAATTCATCGCGATGAAAAGTTACACACGGAGTTGCACATTGGGTGATCGTTCCAAGATGTTTGCCGTTTTCCCACCTGAATGGATAGGGAATTCCCAAACGGCAAAGACCCAGATGGGAGTTCCAGCCCCCGTTGCCCTACGCACGTAACAGATGATTACTTACAAACCAGCTTTACGATCAGAGGCGACGGCGAAGAATCGGGTGGCGTCGGCGCGTTCGTCAGAACGGATTGGCGCGCGCGTGCGGCTTTTTGCCGCCAAGAAAAAGCACCAGGTTCTCAGCCGCGCAAGTGGCTTGCCGTGCAACACTTTCATAGGTACGGGACCCGATGTGAGGGGTGATGATCGCGTTCGGCAAGCCGAGCAAGGGATAACCCTTAGAAGGCGGCTCCTCGTCGAGGACGTCCGCGGCGTAGGCTAGCAGATGGTTTGATCGAAGGGCGCCAGCTACCGCCGCAGTTTCCACGAGTTCTCCCCGGGCACAGTTGACGATCACCGCGCCTTTCCGGAGTTTGCCGATGTTCCCGGCGTTGATGAGATGGCGGGTTTCGGCGTTGAGGCTGGTGTGAAGGGATACGACGTCGGCTTGCTCGAGCAGCGCGTCGATGGACGCACAGCGCCCAATGGCGTACTTGCCTGCAAACTCCTCGTCCCAGAACACGTCGTAGCCGATGAGCTTGAGGCCGAACGCCGAGGCCCGTATGGCCACCTCCTTGCCGATCCGGCCCAGCCCAACGATCGCAAGCGTCTTTCCCCACAGCTCTCGGCCCGTGATGCGCTTCCACTCACCCCTGGCGACAGCATTAACCTCAGGCACGATGTTGCGCATAGCGGCGAGCAACAGCGCAAACGTGTGCTCGGCCACGGTCGTATGGTTGACGCCCGGCGTGAAAAGGACGGGCACCCTGAGTTCCGTGGCCGCGGCCACGTCGATCTTGTCCAAGCCAATGCCATACTTGGAGATTACCTTGAGGCGCGGCAGAGCCCTCGCGATTACCGCGCGGGTGATCGCATCGTCGCCGCAAAGAAAGGCGTCAAACGATCCCGCCAGCTCAAGCATCTTGGCCTCGCTGAGCGGACCGCGCGCGCGGAACACGTCGAATCCGGCGTCTTCCAAGAGGGCATGGTGTGGCCCGGGCGTGTCCTGGAACGACGTCGTCGTGAGGAGAATTCTAATTGGAGCTTGGGGGGATTTCATGGTTGAGGGACGCCGCATGGCGGGGAAGGGGGCTTGTGCTTTGATTGCTCATTTCCGGCCTTGGAAAGGATCCGGTGCCATGCCGCATCCAATGCCTGCGAGAACGTCGTCGATGTGCGTACAGCCTCACAACCGGTGGCGTGGCGGTACAAAGAGAGGGCTATTAAGGCTCCTCGATTATGGCCAGGTCCCACGGCGCCAATGTGAGCACGGCGGAATTGGGCGTCGGTTTTCCGTCGAGCAGATTTGTCCCGGAGGCGTACGCATAGGGCGCCCGGGCCTCGGCACCGGAGTAGTTGAAGTAGTAGTGGAGGCGCTTGCCGAGGCGGTTGACGCCGTGCTGCACATGGACCGCGGCAGGCAGTTGCTGGTCGGGGCCCGCGAGTCCGGCCTTCTCCAGGCTGGCGCTCAGGACGGCCGCCTGCAGCCTGTCGGAGAGCCATGTGCCTTCGTAGAGCAGAGTTCCGGCGCCAAATTGGTTCTCGGTGATGGCTGGCCATCTTCCGAAGAAGGGGTGGTCGTAGAAGGCGATCGCCCTGGCGTGCTCGACGAGGAGGAACTCGGCCCAATACGACACCTCGTTGGCGCCCGGGTTCTCGGCGCCCACGTGGAAGGGGTCGCCCCTGAGCGCAAGCGGGTGCTCGAGGTTGGAGAACTCCTGGTAGCTGAAGCCGGCGGCTTCGCGCAAGGGCCCGGGAGCGCGAACCCAGCGGACGGCGGAGTTCTCATTGGCGAATCCGCTCTTGAAGGTCATGACGACGTGGCCGCCGCCCTTAACATAGTCCGATATGCGTTGCAGGAGCGCGTCGTCCGCGATGTAGAGGGCGGGGACTATGAGCAGCTTGTAGCCGGAGTAGTCCTTGGTTGTGGGAAAGACGAAGTCGGCGCTGATATTCAGGCCGTAGAGGGACTTGTGGATCTGCTGGACCAGCGAGTCGTAACCATGCTGCCCTCCGGCAGCAAAGGGCATGAACTCGATGGCATTGAGGGAGTCGCGGCTCCACAGAATGGCCACCTGGCTGTGTATCTGCAGGCCGACCAGGTGGGGGCCGACTTTCTCAAGCTCGTGGGCCGTGCGGCTTACCTCGGCGTAAGCCCGGTTGGGCTCCAGATCGTGGGAGAGCACGCCCTTCCAGTACGTTTCCTGATTGGCCGCGATAGAGGCCCAGTGCCAGTACTCCACCATGTCGGCACCGTTCGAGAGGTGGGTGTAGACGTCCTGCCGGAGTTGGCCGTCGTAGGGCGGGTACTGGTTGGAGGAGGACCAGTCGGTAGTCTGGGCGTTGGTCTCGGTGATCAGGAAGTTGGAGTGCTTCAGGGAGCGGCTGAAATCCTCCTGCAGGGACTGCACGGAGCCGTCAAAGTGATCCTGTGTCGGGTGGTAAACGTTGTCGGCCGCTATGTCCAGGGCCTCGGCGACGGCTTCCTCGTTGACGTCGCGGCTCATCATTCCGCCGTAGTCGGTGGTGACGAACTGGCGGGGTGAGGCGGACTCGCGGACCAGGGCTGCCTGCCAGTGGAGGAAATCGGTCACGCGCAGCTGGCTCCAGCGGGTCCATTCGAGCTTGTAGCCGGTGCTCTGCGCGCCGTCGCGGGTGGGCAGGTCCTCCCAGGTGTGCAGGTCCTCGCCCCAGTAATTGAGGAACCAGGCCTTGCTGAGGGCTTCGGGCGTGCCGAACTTCTTCTCAAGGTAGTGCTGGAAGCCGATGAAGACGTCCGGATTGGCGGCGCCGTAGCTCTTGGTTTCGTTGTCTAGCTGCCAGCCTATGACGGCGGGATTGTCCCTGTAGTGGGCGGCGATGTGGCGGATCAGCCGCTCGGCGTAGAAGCGGTAGGCCGGCGAGTCGGTGTCCATGTTCTGGCGGTAGCCGTACGCGCCCTCGACCGTGGCGCCGCCATAGAAACCGTCGGGAATCCGGCGCGCCAGAATCTCCGGGTGCTGGTGGGCCATCCAGGCCGGGACCGAGTAGGTGGGCGTGCCCAGGATGACCTTTATGCCGGCGGCCCCCATGGCGTCGACGACGCGGTCCATCCAGGCGTATTCGAATCGGCCGTCCTCAGGCTCCCAGAGGCTCCAGGTCGACTCGCCCATGCGGACCACGTTGAGTCCGGCGGCCTTCATCATCGCGACGTCCTGGTCGAGGCGCTCGTAGGGCATGTACTCGTGGTAGTACGAGGCGCCGTAGAGCACTGTGGGGAAATCGAGGGGCGGGGACGAGTGGGTGCCCTGGCCGGCTTGCTGAGCGCCTGCGGGGCCGGCCATCAGGATGGCCGCTCCCGCCACAATCCCAAGAGAGCATTTGCTCGGAAACCGCATGGAGACTCCCTTCAAGGCTGAGATCATTGGAGTTTTCTTATTCCCGGCGCATCAGGTCTTCAAGCACGACGGGCGACACCTTTCGGCTACGGGAACATGATCGCAAATGGAGTGCGTTGAGCGGATGAATGGCTCGTCCGGAGTCGGCATCTGCGGGAAGGGGATTGTCCAATTAAATCCTCGCCAGCGCGTCGGTCGGTGCATCGGAATAATGGCCCCGACTCGATTTCAAATACCCACTGAACTTCTCTGTTTGAAACCCGCGCAAGTGTGCCTACGCATGCCGTGCGCCTGATTGAGGCGCAGTCCGTGAACGGCAATCGATTATCCGAGAACACTGTATGCTGGGCACATAGACCTGCTTCACACCCATACCAACGTCAGAAAAGAAAATCCCATGCCTAAAACCGCACGCATTCCGATTACCAACATCTATATGGATGGTGATTACACCGGCCTCATTCAGGTCGGCCCGGGCAAGAAGCCGATGAACGTGATCCTGGACACCGGAAGCAGTGCGCTTGCGCTCAACGGCAGCAAGTACCATCCGAACGTAACTGGCGGCGACCAGGTCACGTCCCTGGCCCAGACGGATAGCTATGGCGACGGCAGCAGCTGGACCGGCGCGGTCCTGAAAAGCGACATCACGGTCGGCGGACATGGAGCGCAGGTGACCGTCGCCGGTGCCGAGGTGGCGGTGGCTTACCAGGCGTCCTCCAACATGTTTCGCAAGGCGGACGGCATTCTCGGGCTGGCCTACGCGCCGCTCGATGATGCGTTTCAGATGCCGGACCCGACGTGGCCCGAGCGCTACACCGGCAAGCAGATCGTGGGCGCGGGAAAGCAGGCGACCGTGGTGCCTTTCTTGACGCTGCTGGCCAAGGAAGGCCTCGTTTCGGACAAGATCTCGTTCTATACAAGACGATCCTGTATCCATGAGGGGGCCGCGGCAGGGGATGATCCGCTCAATCAGGGCTGGCTGATTGTCGGCGGCGGGGAGGAGTGCACTGATCTGTATACGGGAGCCTTCCAGACCGCGAAGATCCTGGCGGACGACTGGTACAATACCAACCTGAAGGCCGTGAGAGTCGGGACCACGACGGCGATAAATGTTGCCGCGCGCGGCCATAAGGGGATGCCGTCGAATTCGATTGTCGATAGCGGGACGAACAGCCTCAACTTCGGGCCGAAGCTGCTGGAGGCGATCATTTCCAAGTTCAGCGCGGCGCAGGAGGCGCAGCTTATGGCGTCGATCTTCAAGAACACTCCGGTTTCGGTCGCCGACCTCAACCTCTCCGGATGGCCCAATCTCACCTTTGTCCTCCAGGGCGACGCTGCCGACGTCACGCTGACCGTGGCTCCCGGCGACTACTGGCAGGTGAACTCGCCGAAGGTCGGGTCGGCCACGGCCGCAATCACGCAGGGGCAGGATGGGTTGGCGATTCTCGGGCTCCCGCTCATGAATGGCTACTTCACGATCTTTGATGGCGAGGCCGATGGTGGCCGCGGGGCAATCAAGTTCGCGGCGAGCAAGCGTTAGGAGTCGCCCCAGGATTCGAGGGCGCCGGAGTCCCGCCGCCGGCAGGGCACGGCGAATGAGTTCCGGGCCCCTTTGGGCCCCGTCTTCAGATCGGATGGCCTGGTCAGGGCGAAGGAGCCAAGGGGGGCTCCTGGCGGCCGCCGGATTTCAAGTCGCGATGGGGCTGGGGGAGCGCGGGCTCGGACCGGCACCCAGAGTGGCCCGAATCGGCGAAATCACACCACGGATTCACCGGGCGCTGGGCACCGCCTCCAGGACCACAACGGACTGGTTGCCCACGCCGTAGGTCCCGCCGATCGTCGCGCCGCTGGAGGCGCCCCAGCAGTTGCCGGAAGCCTCGGCCCAGTTGTTCGTGTCAATGAGCCTGACCCAGCGGGTGCCCGCAGGACCGGCGGGCACCCTGTAGGTGACGCTTGAGCCCGAGAAGTTGACCATGGCCACGAAATCCTGGTCCCCCACCGCGCTTCCGGAGACATAGATCGTGGCGGAAGGACTGCTCCATTCGCTGAAGCCGCCCGATCCGTCGGCGTTGGTGAAGGTCACCGGCTCATTGTAGTCCTGCTGCCGGAAGGCGGAATGGGCCGCCCGGAGCCGCAGCAGGTACCGCAGGAATGCAAAGTTCCCATTATTCGGACCGGCAAAGGTCCCGAGGTTGTTGTCATAGCCCATGGTCCCGCCCGTCGTGTCGCCGGTCGGGACCGTGTCGGGGCTGTTGGTGCCGATCATGCCGTAGTTGTTCCAGGTGGCCGCCGAGTCGACGTCGTAGGCGTTGTTGTTGCCGTTCACCGTCCGCCCGAATTCGTCGCCCCAGACCATCATCGGCAGTCCCCGGCTCAGGACCTGGAAGGTCCAGAGGGACCGGATCACCTGCCGCCGGACCACCTGGTTGCCGCCCCAGGTCGAGCTCTCGTTGTTGCTGCTGCCCCCGTCGCTCGGGCCAAATGGCCACGAGAGGCCGGCGTTGGCCTGGGAGGCATAGCTGACCAAGTCCGCCATGTTGAATCCATCGTGGCACACCAGCATGTTCACGGACTTGTGGGGGCCGCCGGCTCCGTTGAAGTGGCCGTAGTCCCCGTAGAAGGCGTCGGCGTAGCCCACTCCGTTCGTCCCGGAGAGGTTCCCGGTCACGGCGAGGCGGACCGCATCCCGGTAGTTGCCGTTCCATTCGGCCCAGCCCGGGGGGAAGTTGCCGATCTCGTTCCCGTCATTCGCGTCCCATGGCTCCGCGATGATCTTGACTGCGTTGGCGCCGGCCCAGGAGGCGATGCCCGCCAGGAGAGGCGAGGAGATCGCCCCGCTGGTCGCGAAGCCGGAGGGCCCGTTGCGCCCGAGTTCCACGGCCAGGTCGAACCGGAACCCGTCCACGCCCATTGTGTCGTGCCAGTAGGCCAATGAATCCTTCACCAGGTTCTGCACGGGGAGCGAACCGCAGTTGAGGTTCTCCCCGACGCCCGTCGAGACCCAATAGTAGCTGGGGGCGCCGGGGGAGAGCGTGTAGTAGGAGCTGTTGTCCAGCCCCCGGAACGCGTCGATCTCCGCCACGCTGGGATTGCCGTTGGCCTGGAGCCCCCCTTCGCCCGTGTGGTTGTAGACCACGTCCAGGTAGACCTCGATTCCGGCCCTGTGGAAGGCGGCCACCATCTTCTTGAACTCGGCCGTGGGGCCGCCCAGGGCCGGGTTGCTCGCGTAGCGCCTGTCCGGGGCGAGGAACCCGTAGGTCCAATAGCACCAGTATCCGGGCCCTGACGAAGTGGGCGCGGTCGTGGAATTCGCCGCGTTGTTGGTTTCCTGCACCGGGAGGAACTCCACGGTGTTGAAGCCCAGATCCTTCAGGTAGCCGGCCATATAGGCGGCCCCGGCATAGGTGCCGCGCAGGCTGTCGGGGACGTTCGCCGCGTCCTGAAAGCCCGAGTAACGGCTCAGCAGCGCCGTCAGTCCAACGCTGGACGGGTGCGCCGTGAGCCCCTTGAGGTGGGTTTCGTAGATGATCGCGTCCTTTTGATTCAGGTTCGGCCTGGGCCCGGTATCCGTGGCGTCCAGGAGCGCCACGGCCTTGGGCGCCCAGCGGCCGGTGTCGACCTGCCGCTGGTCGACGGCCACCCCCCCGGTGACGGGACCGGCGTAGGTCAGGCCCGCGCCGCCGCCGGACAGATACATCCCGTATCCCTCCCCGGCGGCCAGCAGGGCCGGAGTGACCAAGCTATGGGAAAGCTCACGGGCATAGGGGTCATAGAGAACCTTGTTCGGATTGAAGCGGTTCCCCAGGGAATCGCAGTCGCTGAGGAAGCCGGCGGCGGAGTTGCCGCGGGCCCATCCGCTGCTGAAGGGCCAGTTTGGGCCCCAGGCCCGGAAGGCGTACAGGGCCGGTCCGGGCACGCCGGCCACGGCAGCCCGCCAGATGTTGTCGGCGCCCTTCGCCATCGCGTAGTCATAGGCGGCGTCCGCCCCGGAGTCGGCGAGGTAGATCTCCAGGACCACGTTCGTGGCGTTGGCGGAATACACGCCCACCTGCAGTATGCTGCCGTACCCTGCCGTGTACGACGAGCCCAGCTGCCAGTTGGCGGTGCCCCAGCTTGAGGGGCTCACCGCGGAATAGGCGCCGGAGGCGGGGTGGTTGCTGCCGGCCTCCGAGGCAAGAATCCGGGCGGAAGCCGGGCCGATCGACGCCAGGGCCCCGATCAAAAGGGGAAGAATCCGCCGGAGGAGGTGCATTCTGGGATGGATATAGTCTTTGTGCGGCAACCAGCAGCGGCAACTGTGCCATGCCGGCGCCGCCAAGAGGGAACGGGGCCGACACAAACCCCGGGGCGCGGCGGTCGTGACAATGGCGCTGCCGAAGTCACGGTCGGCCAGCGCCATCTGGCTTGTGCTCCCATCGTCGACATTGGGGGCAATTCGTGGGCGAGGGGACGAAGGGCCGGGCCTGGCTTCACGGAATCTTCCCCGGTGATTTCGATCTCGATTACAAGGCGTCGACCCGCCATCGCGCCGGCGATGTTTGGGTCCACGGATGGTTCACGGACAACGAACTGCGCAGGGGAGGCGGTTGGCGCGGCTCAGAGGAGCGCCTCACGATGTTTCTCGACCTGCCTGCGAGCGCGCCCGGCAAGAAGGCTGCGGCCGGCCTCCTCCAGGATCGCCATTGCGATGTGACAGGCCGAGATGTTTCCGGAGCCAATCGGCCGCCGCGCGAAGTCCAAGCCTGCATCACCTGTTCCAAATGGGAGCTCGATTCACCGGGCAAGGCACCCTACTGCACGCTAACCGGCATTCCGACCCCAACAAGCGTCACCAGTGTGAGCACGTCCCAGTTGGCCAACCGGAAACAGCCATGGGATTCGGTCCGGCCCACGTTTTCCGGATCCGGCGTCCCATGGATCCCATACCCTGGCCTATCGAGGCCAATCCAAGCCACGCCAACTGGATTGTTCGGACCCGGCGGCACGGTGAGCTTGTGACCAAGCATCCTGCCCTCCTCGGACTCGGGAAACAGATCGGGATCAAAGGTGTAGTCAGGATTGGGGATCACGACCGTAACGTGAAGGCCGCCAACGGGCCTCTTTTCCACCATCCGGGCAATGCTCACGGGAAAATGCGCGATCACGCGACCCAGCGCGTCGAACACCTCGAGTTCGTGCGTGTCCAGCGTGATTACGATCTGCGCTGCGGTGCCGCTCACGATCACCCGCTCCACCGCCGGAACCACGATTTTTGTGCCGGGCAACACGGTCTCCCAGTCGACACCGGGATTCAACCTTCGGATAAGGTTTGGATGGGAATGAAACCGCTCGGCAGCCAGCTCGATGGCCGACGAATAGCCCAACGACTGCAACTGCGACTTCTCGAGCCACGTCTTTGGCTCGGGATGCAGTTCGCCCAGCTCGATCGCCGTAAAGGTATAGGTGCCAAGCGCCGGCGCCGACAGTCGCAGTTTATCCCGCGTAGCCGCATCCAGGAGACCCGTTTCCTTGATCCCTGCGCCGCGCTGAAACGCACTCAATGCCGCCGACGTCTGGACGCCGGCGACGCCGTCAATCGACCCGCAGGAAAAGCCGCGCCGGTGGAGCTCGACCTGCAATTCGAGGGTCGAATCGGCGAGCAGCGCCTGCTTCGGCGTGTCTGCCGGCATACTGTCCCCGGGGGGGGCGGCCGCCAGCCCCGGCCTGCAGCAAAGGAAGGGAAGGATGGCCAAGGAGAGTCGAACGCAGATGCAGCGCGGCAGCGTGCCGTGTAATGCTGGCGGCATCGTCATGTGGGGGAGATGGATCCGGCGTGAAAGACTACCGCGACCGGCCGCGGCCGGGTCTTCCTGGGGACGCGATGCTGCGCGTGGTCTCCCCTGCCGGACGATTGCACGGCGATCGCGAGGCGGCCCGATTGAGCGGCAATCGGAGGGGTTTGAATGGTCGCCTCGTGCGGCGTCAGCGGCCCTACGCCAGCATTTGAGTTCTTCCCGCCCTTGGGGCGGCTCGTGAAATTCGGATGCATTGGATGTTCGTGAGGCTCCCGTGAGGATGGATTGCCTAAGGCAAGAGTGCCCCTCCCGCCATATATACTGAACGACCGGTAGCGGCGAAATGGGGGACTCACCTACTTCGTGGGAGTCCCGCCGGTTCGCTCAGATTCCCAGGTCGATGGGCCAGGGCGGGTCACCCCATCTATTCTTCAGCATGCACCTGTTTTCAGCGAAATGGGCGACCCCTGCCGCTATTGCCCGGAGCGGGTGGCCGGGTTTGGCGTCCGCCCGGGATTGTTAGGCGGGCCCCGGCTGTGGCGGCGGTGCTTGAATTGACCAAGGCCCAATGCGGCCTCTTCCTGGTGGGGCCTCCTTAATCCTCGATTCGGGCAATTCATTCCACTAGTTACGCTCCGCTTAGACGCGCCGACTGAAGCCTATGACGTATTCTTTCCGAACCTTTCTGGCATGTGCCCTCGCTGCGATCACGGGCGGATGTAAT
>Ga0181523_10001800_pt1 | contig 22205 bp, 20 predicted proteins | sample PEATcosm2014_Bin_43_FD_119752 | JGI IMG/M metagenome (GOLD analysis project Ga0181523, IMG submission 119752) | Peatland microbial communities from MTU Mesocosm Facility, Houghton, MI, USA - PEATcosm2014_Bin05_30_metaG | ecosystem: Environmental > Terrestrial > Soil > Wetlands > Peat | place... | reverse complement strand
CGAGCTCGGCGAGCACACTGTCGGGCACTTTGAGGTCTCCCTGGCCGGTACCCACCCGGAGGTCGGGCTTGATCGTCCCGTGGTAGTCCGAGCCGCCCGTCGCCACCAGGTCGAATCGCCGGGCCAGGTTGCCCAGCTCCTGGCGCTGGCGGGGGGAGTAGCGGCCGTAGGTGGCCTCGATGCCGGTGAACCCGGCCCCGGCCAGTTCGCCGACCAGTCGGGCCAGTTCGGGCCCCTCGAGCCCCGTGCCGTAGGGGTGGGCGAGGACCGCCACGCCTCCCGATTCCCGGGCCAGCCGGGCGACATCCGGACCGGACAGGCGTGCCTTGGGGACGTAGGCGGGGCGGCCGTTGGCCAGGTAGCGGTCGAAGGCGTCCTCGACCGATGCGGCGGCGCCGACGGCCACCATGGCGGTGGCGAAGTGCGGCCGCCCGACGCCCGACTCGGTGCCGGCTTCGGCCACCGCCATTTCGTAGGTGACGGGCACGCCGAGGGCGGCCAGCCGCTCGGCGAGCGCGAGGTTGCGCTCGTGGCGGTCGATCCGCAGTCGGCCCAGCTCCTCGACGAGCGGGCTCCCGCCGTCCTCCACGAAGTAGACCAGCACGTGCATGCCGCCGACCGCCACCGGGTGGCACGAGATCTCGCACCCGGGGACGAACCTGATCCCGAGCTGTTCGGCCCGGGCGCGGGCGGCACCGATCCCGGCCAGGGAGTCGTGGTCGGTGAGGGCCACGGCACTGCACCCGGCCTCGGCGGCCAGCTCGACGATCCGCTCGGGGGGGTCGGTGCCGTCCGACACGGAGGAGTGGGTGTGGAGGTCGATCATCGCCGGTGACGCTATCGGGCGCACCGGGCATGTGCTCCGCACCCGGGCTCGACGGACATTCGGCCGTCGGCACTAGGATGGCAGTGAGCGGTCCGGGTCCTTGCGGGCTCGTCCGCGCCGACAAGCCCGACGACCCCCGGTGTGTGCGGTGACCAACGGATGATGGAGGCCAAGGAAGCGTGCGGAGTCTTCGGGGTCTATGCCCCGGGGCGATCGGTTGCACATCTGGTCTTCGACGGCCTCTACGCCCTGCAGCACCGGGGCCAGGAGTCGGCCGGCATGGCCGTCAGCGACGGCGACGCCATCACGGTGATGAAGGACATGGGCCTGGTCACCACGGTGTTCGACGAGCGCAAGCTCTCCGGCCTCCGGGGCCACCTGGCCATCGGCCACACCCGGTACTCGACTGCCGGCTCCAGCGACTGGATCCATGCCCAGCCGGTCTTCCGCGGCGTGGGGCGAGCCGGGTTCGCCCTGGGCCACAACGGGAACCTGACCAACACCGCGGAGCTGGGTGAGTCGGCCGGCATGCTCCCCGGGTTGGTCTCCTCGGACAGCGACCTGGTGGCCGAGCTGCTGGGCCAGGCCTTCCCGCCCGACCTCCCCGAACGGACCCGTGCCGAGCACGGTGACGACCTGGAGCGAGCGCTGCGCTCGGTGCTGCCTGCGGTGGAAGGGGCGTTCTCCTTCGTGCTCCTCGACGCGGACCGGCTGATCGGCGTCCGCGACCCCAACGGCTTCCGCCCGTTGTGTCTGGGCCGGCTCGAGGCCACCGACGAGTTCGAGATGGGCTGGGTCCTGGCCTCGGAGTCGCCGGCACTCGACGTGATCGGCGCCACCTTCATCCGTGAGCTCGAGCCCGGCGAGATGGTGGTCATCGATGGCAAGGAGGTGCGCTCCGAGCGTCCCTTCCCGGTCGAGCGCCTCGACCCCAAGCTCTGCATCTTCGAGTTCGTCTACTTCGCCCGGCCCGACACGACCCTCTACGGGAACGAGGTGCACGGCGCCCGCCGGCGAATGGGCCAGCTGCTGGCCACCCAGGCGCCGGTCGCCGGCGACCTGGTGATGGGCGTCCCCGACTCGGGCGTTCCGGCCGCCGAGGGCTATGCGGTGGCCTCGGGGATCCCCTACGGCCAGGGTCTGGTGAAGAACAGGTACATCGGGCGCACCTTCATCGCCCCGACCCAGGCCGAGCGGGCCAACGGGGTGCGCCGCAAGCTCAACCCCCTGCGGGAGAACATCGCCGGCAAGCGGGTCATCGTGGTCGACGACTCGATCGTCCGGGGCACCACCACCCGGGCCATGGTGGTCATGCTGCGGGAGGCCGGGGCCACCGAGGTGCATCTGCGCATCTCCTCGCCGCCGTTCAAGTGGCCCTGCTACTACGGCATCGACACCCCCGACCGCTCCGAGCTGCTGGCGTCGATCAAGACCCCCGAGGAGATCGTCGAGTTCCTCAACGTCGACTCGCTGGAGTACCTGACCATCGAGCACCTGGTGCGGGCCATCGATGCCCCCGGGGCCGGGTTCTGCGACGCCTGCCTCACCGGGAACTACCCGGTGCCGGTGCCGGTGCCCGTCGTCGTCGACATCGCCGCCCGGCCCGCGCTGAGCGGCGCCTCTCGCGGGGCCCAGGGGTGACCGAGCTGGGCTCGGACGCACCACCCCTTCCCCCCGATCACGCTTCCCCCTCCGACCCGGTCACCTACGCGTCGGCCGGCGTCGACATCGATGCCGGCGAGCGAGCGGTCGACCTGATCCGCCCCATGGTGGCGTCCACCCTGCGCCCCGAGGTGCTCGGCGGGTTGGGCGATTTCGGCGGACTGTTCGCGTTAGGCACCGACCGCTACCGGCAACCGGTGCTGGTGGCCTCCACCGACGGGGTGGGCACGAAGGCGGCGTTGGCCCAGGCCCTCGGTCGGCTCGACACCATCGGCATCGACCTGGTGGCCATGTGCGTGGACGACCTGGTCTGCCAGGGTGCCGAACCGCTGTTCGTCCTGGACTACATCTCGACCGGGAGCGTGGAGCCGTCCCAGATGGCCGAGCTGGTGTCGGGCGTGGCCGAAGGGTGCCGCCAGGTGGGTGCCACCCTGCTCGGCGGCGAGATGGCCGAGCACGCCGGGATCATGAAGCCGGGCGAGTTCGACCTGGTGGGGTTCGCGGTCGGGGTGGTCGAGCGCGACGGGATCCTCGGGTCCTCCCGGGTAGGTGCCGGCGATGTGCTGATCGGCCTGCCGTCGCCGGGTCTGCGGTCCAACGGCTACACCCTCGCCCGCCACGTGCTGCTCGAGCGGGCCGGCCTCCCGTTCGACGGCCCGGCCTGGCCGGGTGCGACGACCACGCTGGCCGATGAGCTGATCAGGCCGTCGGTGATCTACACCCCGGCGGTGCGCGCCGCCATTGCCGCCGCCGAGGTCCACGCCGCCGCCCACATCACCGGGGGCGGGTTCGAGGGCAACATCCCCCGTGCCCTGCCCCACGGCATGCGGGCGGTCCTCGAGAGCGGTTCGTGGGAGGTCCCCGCCCTCTTCGGGGAGATCCGGCGCCTGGGCCACGTGTCCGACGAGGAGATGGCCCGGGTGTTCAACCTGGGGTTGGGCATGGTCCTGGTGGTCGGCGCGGCCAGTGCCGGTGACGCACTCGGGGCCCTGGGGGAAGCCGGCCTGGCCCCGGTGATCGTCGGCCGGGTGGAGGAGGGCGAACCCGGCGTCGAGCTGGTCGGCCCAGGCTTCTGGCCCGGCACCGACGGTGGGCCGGACCACCGTCGGTGAGCGGCCCCCTTCCCCCGACCGAATTCGAGCTCCTCCGCACCCATCTGCTCGAGCATTCGGTCAGGCGCGGCGACTTCGTGCTCAAGTCGGGACGCACCAGCAACTGGTTCATCGACTCGAAGCAGACGGTGTGCCGGCCCGAGGCCATGCTTCTGGTGGCCAACGGGGTGCTCTCGGTCATCCCCGACGATGCCACCGCCATCGGCGGCCTGACCATGGGGGCCGACCCGGTGGCCTTCGTCACCGCCGGGGTGGCGGCAGCATCGGGGCGCATGCTGAAGGCGTTCAGCGTCCGCAAGGAGGCCAAGGACCACGGGGGGGGCGGGCGCATCGCCGGTGCGCTCGACCCCGGTGACCGGGTGGTGGTGACCGAGGACACCGTCACCCGGGGGACCTCGCTGCTCGAGGCCGCCCACGCGGTGGTCGAGGCCGGCGCCGTCCCCGTCCTGCTGGTGGCCATCGTGGACCGGGGCGGAACGGCCGGTGCGCTGGCTGCCGCCGAGGGCCTCCCCTTCCGGGCCCTGTTGACGGCGCCGGACCTGGGGTTCGACTACGAAGGCGCCTGACCGGCACCCCCGGTCACGATCCCGGGCGGGCCTCCGGGTCCTCCGCCGTCCCGCCGCCGGGCACCGAGGCGCCGTCGGCCAGAACCAGGTAGATCTTGCGCCTGGTGTCGGTGAGGATCTCGCCCACCGCCTTGATCTGCTGCTCGCTGCCGGCCCGGCCCACCTGCATGATGGCCGCACCGACCTCGAACATCAGGCCGCGGAGGTCGACCAGTGAGCGGTCCGCACCCCGGGCCGCGTCCTCCCACGGTGCCGGTCCGTCGCCGGCGGCGTCCGCCTCGGCCCGGCCGTCGTCGGTCAGGCTGAACACCCGGCGTCCCTCCGACTTGTCGGCGGTCACCAGCCCCTGGTCCTCGAGGGCCTGAAGGGTCGGGTAGACCGAGCCGGGGCTGGGCCGCCACACCCCGCCGCTCCGCTCGGTGAGCTCCGTGATGATCTGGTAGCCGTGCATCGGCTCCTCTGCCAGCAGGGCGATGATCGCCGCCCGCACGTCGCCGCGCCCCACTTTGGGTCCGCGCCCGAACATCGGGCCGCCGAAACCCGGGCCGAAGCCCCCGTGCCGGCCGAAACCGTCCTGTCGGCCGCGGCCCCTCCCGCGTCCGCTGCCTCGGGATCGGGTGGCGCCGCCGAGGCGGTCGCCTCGACCGGGGGAGCCCGAGCCGAACCGGGTGGCTTGTGTGTCGTCGTGTCTCTTGTTTCCGTGCATCAGATGAATCTCCTTGTCTCGTCTGTCGGGATCGGTCGGTCGACCGTCCCATGGCTTGCGAAGCTGTCTATCGAGACTGCTCACGTGCAATCACGATATATCGCAATACTCCCGATGTCAAGGGCTCTCGTCGAGGCGTGGGTATTCCCGCCGCCGCTCGGCCCACCGGCGTCCGCCGGGCCGGGGGTGCTCAGCCGGCCCGGTAGGCGGCGATGATCGGTTCGAGCTCGCGTGGCGTGGCGCCGTGCAGGATGACCCCGTCGCATCCCAGGGCGAGTTGGCCCCGGATGGCCGCGACGCACTGGTCGGGGGTGCCGGCGGCGCAGTCGGCCAGCCACTCGTCGGGCAGGAGGCTGGCGATGTGCTCCAACTGCGCGGTGGTGGCGTTGGATTCGATGCCACCGAGGAAGCCGGACACCACGTCGTCGGCACGGAACCGCTCGAGCACGGCGGGGTCCCAACCGTTGGTGCGGACCAACAGGTCGCCGTAGCCCTGGAGGTAGGTGGCCAGCCGACCCACCGACTTCACGAGCCTGGCCTCCTCGGGGATGTGGTCGCCGATGGTGGCGAAGCACGACCACACCCAAGCTGCGTCGGGATCCCTCCCTGCCCGCTCCGCCGCTTCCCTCACCGTGGCGACGCTCCGTCGGGTCGTCTCTTCGGTGAAGAAGGTGTGGAGCACCACCTGGTCGAAGCACCGACCGCCGAGGGCCAACGAGTGGGGGCCGAAGGCCACCAGACCGAGGGGGAGGTACTCGTCGACGGCGGCCAGGTAGAGCACCGGATAGGACCCGGCGGGCCCATCGTGCCCGATGATCGCCTCGCCCCGGAAGAGCCGGCGCATGAGCCCGGCGAAGTCCTCGAGTTGGGCCGTGGTGATCCGGCCGATTCCGTAGGTGTCCTGGATCACCGGGATGCCCCGGCCCAGTCCGAGCACGAAGCGGCCACCGGTGAGGCTCTGCATGGTGCGGGCGATCGCCGCGGTGACCATGGGGTGGCGCGTGTTGTGGTTGGTCGCCGCGGTGACGATGGTCATCGACTCGCTCACCGCGCCGGCCGCGCCGGAGAGGACGGCCGCCTCCTTTTTGTCGAAGCGCTCCGAGATGAAGGCCGAGCCCAGGCCCAGTCGCTCGGCCAGGCGGACCTCGTCGACCAGATCGCGAGACGTGACGGCGTGGCCGGCCAGCGCGTAGAAGCCGAGCTCGGGGAGGGCGGAGGCGGCCTCAGTGGTGATCGGGACGCCAGACGAGGCGGCGGTCACGGGGGGTCCTCGTCGTCGGGCATCGTTGCGAAGCTAGCAACCCCGGATCGAGGGTGCAGGATGTGCCGCCCGCGGTGGAAGAGCCGGGGTCGGCCGTGCCGGGCTTCACCCACGGCCGAGCGGGCCGACCGAACCGAGCGGGACGGTGGCCAGGGCTTCGTAGGTGGGCCCCCCGGGCCCGCGTCTCGACTCGTAGAGCACCACCTCGGTGACGTCGAACCGGGTGGCCACCGGCGTGCCGGCCAGGCCGGCCGGGCCGGCCGTGCGTCCCCTGGTGCGGGCCAGGGTGAGGTGGCCGGCGAAGGCAGGTGGCCCGGCCGGGCCCCACGGGGCCGTGGCCTCGGACACCGCCCGGGCCAGCGCGTCGAGTCCGGCCACCGGAACCTGCAGGACGCGTCCGCCCGGGAACCACGCCGTGGCCGGACCGAGCTGGGCCTCCACTGCTCCGAGGTCGGGGGTGTGGGTGATGCCGGCCAGGGCGGTGGCCACCGCCGCCGGCTCGTCCACCTCACCGAGGAACCGCAGCGTCACGTGCCACTGGTCCGGGCCCGTCCAACGCAGGCCCCGGTCGGCGGCCCGGGGCAGGGAGTCGAGGAGCTCCACGACCCGCGGGGGCGGGTCCACCGCCACGAAGAGGCGCATCCGACCAGTGTGCACGCGTGCCGGGGGTCGCCGGGTCCGCCCGCCGGCGCGCCGTGGCACAGCGGGCCGGCACCTACCTCGAGGGGTACTACGCCGCTGCCGTCCGGAGCATGTCGATGAGCTGGCACAACTTCTTCCTCGGCGCATTCGATCCGGTGGCGACGGTGACCTTGGACAAGTTGCCGGGAGCGTTCTGGGTCCAGGCGCTCTCCGTCCGCGCCTTCGGCGTGCACACCTGGGCCATCGTCCTGCCCCAGGTGGTCGAGGGCGTGCTGCCGGTGCTCGTCCTGTACCGGATCGTCCGCCGACTGTGCGGCCCGGCCGCCGGGCTCCTGGCGGCCATCGTGCTCGTCCTGTCGCCGGCGACGGTGGCTCTCGACCGGGGCAACATCTCCGACACCCTGATGGTCCTGTTCCTCCTACTGGCTGCCGACTCGGTGGTCGTCGCGGTGACGGCCGGCCGGTGGTCGAGCACCCTCCTCGCCGGGTTCTGGGTCGGCCTCGCCTTCCAGGCCAAAATGATCGAGGCGTGGATCGTCCTGCCCGCGTTGGGGCTCGTCTACTTGGTCGCTGCGGCCGGGACCTGGTGGCGGAGGCTGGTTCGCATCGCCGCCCTGGGGGCCGTCGCCGCCCTGGTGTCGCTGAGCTGGATGACGGTGGTGACCCTGACCCCCGCCTCGTCGCGCCCGTATGTCGACGGGAGCCAGGACAACTCGCTCTTCCAACAGGTCTGCGTCTACAACGGTGTCGGCCGACTGGACCAGGCGTCCCCCAACCAACTGCTCACCCGCTCCATCGGCATCGACATCCCCCCGTCACCCCCTCCGGCGTGGGACCGGCTGCTCACCGGCGCGTTCGGCCGGGACATCGGATGGCTGATGCCGGCCGCGCTCATCGCGCTCGTGGCCGGCCTGGTCGGGACCCGACGGAACCCGAGGAGCGATCCAACGCGGGCGGGCCTCGTGCTGTGGGGAGCCTGGTTGCTGGCACTGACCGCCACGTTCAGCTTCAGCTCCAGCATCATCTCGTACTACACGGCAGCACTCTCGCCGCCGATCGCCGGCCTCATCGCCTCGGGGTCGGTGCTGGCCTGGAGGTGGCGCCACTCGATGTGGGTGCGCGCCACCGTGGCGGCCACGGTGGTGGTCTCCGTGACCTACGCGGCGTGGCTCCTTGCGGAGACCGGAACGGGCGTGTCGGGATGGCTGGCACCCGGGGTGCTCGCCGTCGGCGCCGTCGCCTGCGTCGGCCTCGTCCTCTCGTGGTGGAACGCCGGGCCCCGCCTCTTCCTCCGGGTGGGCCCGGCGTTCCACCACGGCGGACCTGCTGCCCGGGCTGGAACGGGCGCGGCGGGGAGCGCCCTACCTGATGGCCACCGAGACGTCCGCCCTGGCCGCGCCGCTCATCTTCGTGAGCGGGCAGGAGGTGCTGCCTATCGGGGCTACACCGGCACCATCCCCGAGCCCACGCTGGCCACCCTCGAGTCGATGATCCGCGCCGTCCGGTTCCACCTCGTCCTGCAGTCGCCCTCGGCGACCGACCCGCGGCTGGTCTGGATCGCACACCACTGCCTCTCGGTGCCCCAGCCGACCGGCGTCGACGTCCCCTCCAACACTCGCTATGCCATCTACTACTGCCTGCGCACGTCCTGAGGGCCGAGGACCCCCTCCCGGCCCGGCTGCCGCGTGGGGGGCAGGTGTGTGGTACGGAGACCCGGTCGGCTCGGACGTGGCCAGGTCGACAACGCCCTGACCAGGGACTTCTTCGGTGGTCGGGACCGGCGTCGATCCGGTGACCTCACGCTTTTCAGGCGCGCGCTCTACCAACTGAGCTACCCGACCTCGCCTCGGCGAACCGAGGTGGCGGACCTGACGGGATTTGAACCCGCGACCTCCGGCTTGACAGGCCGGCGTGCACTCCAAACTGCACCACAGGTCCCCAACCAGCAACAATGCGCTGGGGCATACGGCACCCCCAACGGGATTCGAACCCGTGTTACCGCCTTGAAAGGGCGGCGTCCTAGGCCGCTAGACGATGGGGGCTCAAACCCGATCAGGGCTTTTGGAGATTAGCAGAGGGATCACAGTGCCCCTTCGGGCCGACCCTGCTCCGGCAGTTCGGCGGCGAGAACCTCGATGATCAGGTACTGGAGCTCGCCCAAGAACTCGTAGAGGCCGTACTCCGCGGCGGCCAGGTCCTCGGGGCCGGGCGGCACCATGTCCTCGCTGACGTCCAGGCGTGTCCCGAACACCAGCCGTAACGATCCGACCGCCGCCAGCCAGTCGTTGAGCTCCTCCTCGCTCAGGGTGTCCGCATCCGCGGTTGCCGCCAGCACGTCGAGTGCCTTGCGGTGGTGGTTGACCAGCGCCGTGTCGACCAGCTTCCGGTACTCCTGCTCGGCCTGCTCGAACGCCGCTCCGGGATAGGCCGGCGGGAAGAGTCGCCGGGTGATCGGGTCGCGTGCCTCGAGGGCGGCGGGCAGCTGTTGGGCCAGGTTGGCAAGCACGGCCCGGACATTGGGATCGAGTCGGATGGTGTAGCGGCCGTCTCGTCGCCGATGGATGGGGGAGCTCAACTCGACTGTTCCATGGTGGCCCACAGGCCGTGCTCCTGGAGCCGGTAGACATCGAGCTCGGCCCGCTCGCGGGTTCCCGAGGAGACCACCGCCCGCCCCTTGTGGTGGACGTCCAGCATCAGCTTGGTCGCCTTCTCCTTCGAGTAGCCGAAGAGCTTCTGAAAGACGAAGGTGACGAACGACATCAGGTTGATCGGGTCGTTCCACACAATGACCAGCCACGGGGTGTCCGTGCCCGGCGACTCGTCGAGCGACGGGCGCTCGGCCTCCACCGGGGCTGTCTGGGCCTGGCGGGCCCCGTAGGCGGCCGACGGCGCGACCTTCATGCCGGCTCCCGCACCACGCTCGGTTCGTCGTCGAACCAAGCGTCCGCCGCCGCTTCACCGCCGGGACCCACCGCGTCTGCACCGTCGGGCGGGTGCGAGGACAGCGAGTTGTGGAACCAAAGGGCGACCGACCACACCACGGTGGCGCCGACCACGTGGAACCCGACCAGCACCGCCGGGAGGTGGGTGAAGTACTGGGTGTAGCCGATGAGGCCCTGGGCGGCCATGACGGCGAGGACGGTGAGCCCGGCGTTTTGGACGCGTGCCGGAGCGTTGGTGCGCCAGAGCACCCACAGCAGTGCCAGCAGCAGAAGGGCGGTGGCCCACACGATCTCGGCGTGGATGCGGGCCATGTCGCTCAGGGGGAGGGGGATGCGCTTGGCGCCGGGTCCACCGGCATGGGGTCCCGTGCCGGTGGTGGCCGCCCCGGCACTGATGGCGATCGTCAGCAGTACCAGCAGTGCCCGGGTCATCCACAGGGCGCCGCGGGTCACCTGCAGGGTTCCCCGCCCCGGGCCGTGCACGGCCCGGAGGGTGAGGACCACGGCCACGGTTAGGAGGGCGATGCCGATCAGGAAGTGCACCATCACCACATAGGGGTTGAGGTGGCTGTAGACGACGAAGGCCCCGAGCACCGCCTCGCCGATGACCCCGAGGACGAGGCCACCGGACAGCCACCGGAGGTCCCGGCGGGCCGGCCGGCGCAGGAACGAGGCGACGGCGGTGACCCCACAGGCGATGACCAGCACCACCACCACCAACCGATTGCCGAATTCGAGCAGCGGATGCAGGCTCAGCGGTGGCGTGAGATGGTCATGGGAGCAGGTCGGCCAGTCGGGGCAGCCCAGGCCCGAGCCGGACAGCCGGACGGCCGCCCCCGTCGCCACGTTGACCATGATGGTGACCAGCGTGAACCGGCAGAGGAAGAGGAACGGGCGAGGGCCGATACGCAGGGAGGTCACCGTCTCCGTATGGTAACCCCCGATCGATCGGGGGGCCTCCTGGTGGCCGAGGCTGTGCTCGGGCACCGCGTTCGCACTATTGTGCTCGCAATGGCGATTTCGGCAGTGGCCCTTCCGGGCCGTCTCTCCATCGGTTCGCGCCTCGGCGCCTATGTGGCGTTGACCAAGCCGCGGATCATCGAACTGCTGCTGATCACGACCCTGCCCACCATGATCGTGGCCCAGCGGGGCCTGCCCCCGGTGTGGCTCATGCTGGCCACGCTGCTCGGCGGGGCACTGGCCGCCGGCGGCGCGAACGCCATCAACATGTTCGTGGACCGGGACATCGACAAGCTGATGCACCGGACCCGCAAGAGGCCGCTGGTGACCGGGGCAGTGACCCCCCGCAACGCACTGATCTTCGCCGTCAGCCTCGAAGTGGTGGCCTTCGTCGAGCTGTGGGCGTGGGTCAACCTGCTCTCCGCCGTGTTGGCCATCTCGGCCACCCTCTTCTACGTGTTCGTCTACACGCTGTGGCTCAAGCGCACCAGTAGCCAGAACATCGTCATCGGCGGCGCCGCCGGAGCGGTCCCCGTGCTGGTGGGGTGGGCTGCGGTGACCGACAGCCTGTCGTGGACGCCGGTCGTGATGTTCGCCATCATCTTCGTGTGGACGCCGCCCCACTTCTGGGCACTGGCGGTCAAGTACAAAGAGGACTACCAGGCTGCCAATGTCCCCATGCTGCCGGCGGTCGCCTCCTTCAAGCGGACGGCCCAGGAGATCCTGGTCTACAGCGTGATCCTGGTAGGGGTGTCGCTGCTGCTGGCCTGGGTCGCCTCACTGGGCCCGGTCTACGTGGTCTCGGCCAGCGTCCTCGGCCTGGGGTTCATCGGCCTGGCCGTGCGCCTGTGGCGGCGGGCCACCCCAAAGGCGGCGATGCAGCTGTTCAGCTACTCGATCACCTATCTGACCCTGCTCTTCGTATGCATGGCGATCGACATCTTCACCAAGCATTGACCGAGGCCCCCGCCGACACCGTGGCCGCCAACGCCCCGCCCCCCGAGGGCGCCCCGGGGTCGCCGCCGACCCCGCAGACCCCGCCGGCTGCGGTCCGCAGTCCGCCGAGGCGGCTGCGCTCCCTGGCCATCGGCGTGGTCATTGCCGCTGCACTGGCCGCCTTCTTGTTCCTGGTGCTCGGCACCGGCTCGAAGCCCGACTCGAGCTCCGGACCGGTGGTCGGGGTCGGCAGCGTGGCACCGGACTTCACCATTCCCGCGCTCCTCGGCGGGGCGCCGGTCAACCTCGATGCGCTGGGCAAGGACCGCAACCGGCCGGTCGTGCTCAACTTCTTCGCCTCGTGGTGCACCCCCTGCCAGAAGGAGACCCCCCTTCTGGCCCAGACCGCCAAGGCGGAGCAGGCCAAGGGCTCGACCGTCCAGTTCGTCGGGGTAGACGTGGCCGACCAGCCCTCCAACGCCATCCCCTTCGTGCAGCAGTCGGGGATCATCTACCCGGTGGGCGCCGATACCACCCTGCGGGTGACCTCGACCCTCTACGGGCTCGACGGCCAGCCCAACACCTTCTTCATCGACGCGTCCGGGACAGTGGTCGGCCACGTCATCGGTGCGTTGACCCGGCCGCAGCTCGACCAGTGGTTGCACAGGCTGGCCGGGGCCTCCGCGTAGCTCCGGGTCAGGCGTCGGGACGCCTTGCCACCGGCGCCCGACCTACTCCCATCGGAAGGTGAACCCGGCGAGCACGGGCATGGCCACCGCCCAGACCACGAGCACGATCCAGTCCCGGGTGGACACCGGGGTGCCGTTTCCGAGGGCGCCGTGGAGAGCGTCGGCCAGGGCGGATGCCGGCAGCACCTTGGCGATCCCCTCCAACCAGCCCGGGAGCTTGCCCAAGGGGATGAGCATGCCGCCGAGCAGCAGGAGGATCACGAACAGGGCGTTGACCACGGCCAGGTTCACCAGGGGCTTGAGGGTGCCGGCCAAAGCAAGGCCGATGCCGCCGAAGGCGACGGTCCCGAGGACCATGGCGAGGACGGCCGCGCCGACCAGGCCCCCGGCGCCCCCGGGCCCCCCCGGGTTCCACCCGAGGGCGTAGCCCACGGCGACCAGCACCACCGCCTGGAGGAGCTCGACGGCGAGGACGGCGATGATCTTTGCGGTCAGCAGGCGGGGTCGGCCCAGCGGGGTGGAGCCCAGCCGTTTGAGGACGCCGTAGCCACGCTCGAAACCGGTGCCGATGCCGAGGGCGGTCATCGCCGTCGACATGATGGCCAGGGCCAGGATACCCGGCACCAGGAAGTCGACCGGGTGGTCGGTGCCGGTGGGCAGCACGTGCACCGCTGAAAAGAACAGCAGGAACACCACCGGGATGCCCAACGTCAGGAAGACGGTCTCCCCGTTGGTGAAGATCATGGTCACCTCGGCCCGCAACTGGGCCACGAGCGGCCGCATCAGCGCGAGCCCCGGGACCGGCCGCCACGGGAGCCCCGCCCGGCCCGGCCGTCGGGAGCCCCTGGCGCCCCGGAGTCGGCCGCCTCCCGCGAGCCGGTGATGGCCAGATAGGCCTCCTCGAGGGACTGGCCGGTGCGCAGGTCGCCCAGGGCCAGGTCCCGCCCGGCGAGCCAGCCGGCAAGCGTGGCCACCACCGCAGGCGTGGCCGAGCCCGGCGGCGGCTGCAGCCGGTAGAAGCCGGGCCGCTCCTCTTCCAGTGTGGCGCCCGCACCGAGGGTGGCGGCCAGGTCGGCGGTGTCGATCAGCGGCTCGGTGGAGAAGCGGATGGAGCCGTCGGCGGTGCCCGAGGCCAGGTCGGCCGGCGTGCCGTCGGCCAGCATCCGCCCGTGGTCGATGATCACCACCCTGTCGGCCAGCCGCTCGGCTTCGGCCAGCTCGTGGGTGGTCAGGATGACGCAGATGCCGCGGTCGCGCAGGTCGGCGATGATGGAGCGCACGGCGATGCGACCCTCTGGGTCCACCCCGGCGGTGGGCTCGTCGAGGAAGAGCACCTCGGGCTTCCCCACCAGGGCCAGGGCCAGGGCCAGGCGCTGTTGCTCGCCCCCCGACAGGCGGCGCCACGGGGTCCGGCGGACGGCGGAGAGGCCGACCAGGTCGAGCAATCGGTCGGGGTCCTCGGCGTCGTCGTAGTAGCTGGCGAAGAGGTGGAGGACCTGTGCGGATCCCAGCATCGGATAGACGCCGCCCTTCTGGAGCATGACGCCGATGCGGGGCACCAGTGCGGCGTGGTCGCGGCGCGGATCGAGGTCGAGGACCCGCACCGAGCCGCTCGACACCGGGCGGTAGCCCTCGAGCGCCTCGACGGTGCTGGTCTTTCCCGCACCGTTGGGACCGAGCAGCGCCACCACCTGGCCGGCATGGCCCTCGAAGGAGAGCCGGTCGACGGCCAGGGTGTCGCCGTAGCGGATCACCACCCCGTCACAGGACACCGCCGGGGTCGACGTCCGTGGCCCACCGCCGGTCGCCGGCCGGCCGGACCCGTTCTCCGGGGCGGGGGTGTCGGTCGGATCGATGGCGTCATCCACGGGAGGTCACGCTACCGTTGTGCCCGTCATGATCGATATTCGCTTGGTGAGAGACGACATCGGTTCGGTGAAGGCCGCCCTCGCCCGGCGGGGGGTGGACCCGGCGGACATCGACCGTCTGGCGGCAATGGACGCCGCCGCCCGTGCCGCCGTGGGCCGGCGGGACGACGCACGGTCCCGGGTGAAGGCCCTCTCCAAGCAGGTGGGCGGGGCCCGCCGGTCGGGCGACGTGGCGGCGGCCGACGACCTCGCCGCCCGCAGCCGGGCCGCCGGTGAGGAGGAACGGTCGCTCAACGTGGTGGCCGAGGCCGCCCAGGAGGACGTGCGCCAGGCCCTCCTCTACCTGCCCAACCTGCCGGCGGCCGACGCCCCTGCCGGCGACGCCCCCGAGGACAACGTGGTCGCTCGGACGTGGCCGGACCGGGCCCCGGAGTACACCGATGCGCAACGGGTGCCCCACTGGGAGATCGGAGCGGAGCTCGGCCTGCTCGACATGGAGCGCGGGGCCAAGCTCTCCGGGTCGATGTTCCCCCTCTACCGCGGATTCGGCGCCCGGCTCCTGCGCGCCCTCACCTCCTTCGCCCTCGACAGCCATTCCGACGAGTTCGAGGAGGTGCGGCCTCCCACCATGGTCCTCACCGAGACGATGGTGTCGACCGGCCATCTCCCCAAGTTCGAGGAGGACGCCTACCACCTAGAGCGCGACGACCTGTGGGCCATCCCCACCGCCGAGGTGCCGCTGACCTCGATGTGGAGGGGGGACATCCTCGACGAGTCGGACCTGCCCCTGCGGCTCACCGCGGCCACCGCCTGCTTCCGGCGGGAGGCGGGGTCCGCCGGCCGGGACACCCGCGGACTGCTGCGGGTACACGAGTTCGACAAGGTGGAGCTCTTCGCCTACGCCACGCCCGAGCAGGCCCCGGTCCTCCTCGGCAGCATGGTGGCCCGGGCCGAGGGGTTGCTGCACGACCTCGGTCTGCAGTACCGGGTCCTCGACCTGTGTGCCGGCGACCTGGGCAACTCGGCGGCCCGCACGTTCGACCTCGAGGTCTACGCGCCGGGGGTCGACCAGTGGTTGGAGGTCTCCTCGGTCAGCTGGTGCAGCGACTACCAGGCGCGCCGGGCCAACATCCGGTACCGGCCCAGCGTCGGGGGGAGCCCGGTGCTCGTCCACACCCTCAACGGCTCGGCCCTGGCGTGGGCCCGCATCTGGGCGGCCATCGTCGAGACCGGGCGCCGGCCCGACGGGTCGGTCGTCCTGCCCGAGGTGCTGCGCCCCTACCTGCGGGGCGACGCGGTCATCCCCGGTCCTGGCTGACCTGCGGCCCGGGGCGCCCCCCGGTGGCCGGCCTCAGTCGCGGGGTGCGTCGAACCGGTAGCCCACGCCGCGGATGGTGGTGATCAGCTTCGGTGAGGACGGGTCCTCCTCGACGTGGCTGCGTAGCCGCTTGATGTGCACGTCGAGCGTCTTGGTGTCGCCGAAGTAGTCCGACCCCCAGATGCGGTCGATGAGCACGTCGCGGGTCAGGAGGCGGCCGGCGTTCTCCATCAGCAGCGACAGCAGCTCGAACTCCTTGCGGCGCAGGTGCACGTCGTCGCCTCGGATGAAGACCAGGTGCCGATCGGGGTCGACCTGGATCCCGCCTGCCTCGAGGATCCCGGTGGACCCGCGTTCGTCGACCTTCCCGGAACGCTTCTTGGAGGAGTCGCCGCCCTTGTCGTGGCTTCCGGAGGGCGCCGGCTCGCCGGCCGGGGTGCGCCGGAGCACGGCCCGCATCCGGGCCACGAGCTCGCGCAGCCGGTAGGGCTTGGTCACGTAGTCGTCGGCCCCGACCTCGAGGCCCACCACGGTGTCGATCTCGGTCCCCTTGGCGGTGACCATGATGATCGGCACGGTAGACCGGGCCCGGATGGAGCGGCACACGTCGATGCCCGACAGCCGGGGCAGCATCAGGTCGAGGAGGACCAGGTCGGGTTCGACCGACGCGAACAGGCGGAGGGCCTCGTTCCCGTCCCGGGCCACGGTGACGTCGAATCCCTCCCGGGCCAGACCGATCACCAGCGCGTCGATGAAGGACTCGTCGTCCTCCGCCAGCAGGACCTTGGTCTGGGTCGGCTCGGGCTCGACGCGCTTCTTGCTCATGCCGCGTACTCGGGAGGGCTGGGCAAGATCACCGTGAAGGTCGAGCCTTCGCCTTCCCGCGAGTCGACTTCGACCCGACCCTGGTGGTTGCTGGCCACGTGCCGCACGATCGAGAGCCCGAGTCCGGTGCCGCCCGAGTCGCGGCTGCGCCCGTGGTCCACCCGGTAGAAGCGCTCGAAGATGCGCTCGAGGTCGCGGGCGGGGATCCCCACCCCGGTGTCGGTCACCGAGAGGCGGACCTCACCGTCGGACCGGGTGCCGCTCACCCGTACGACGCTTTCCTCGTAGGAGAAGGTCACTGCGTTCTCGAGGAGACTGTGGATCGCCGATACCAGCTGGCGGCGGTCGCCGAGCACGTACACCGGGGGAGCGGGTTCATCGAGCACGATGGTAATCCGGCGCTGCTCTGCGGCGCTCCTGACCCGCTCGACGGCCTCGGCCATCACCAGGTTGACGTAGATGGGCTCGCGCGGCGGCGCCTCCTCCGACTCGATCCGGCTGAGGTCGAGGAGGTCGTCGATGATCCTGCTCACCCGGAAGGACTCGTTGTGGATCCGCGTCGCCAGCCGTCGGGCGACCGCGGGGTCCGGCTCCACGGTAAGGGTCTCGGCCAGCAGGCCCAGGGCACCGATCGGGGTCTTCAGCTCGTGGCTGACGTTGGCCACGAAGTCCCGCCGGATCTCCTCGAGCCGGCGGCGCTCGGACACGTCCTCGATGATGGCGATCACCCCGAGTGGCCTCCGGCCGTCGTCGACCAGTCGGGTCCGCACGGTGAGCGTCTGGCGTGGCGGCCCGTAGAGGTCGAGGGTCCGCTCGGCCGTCCCGTCCTGCCAGGCGTTCTCGAGGAGCTCGGTCACCGCCTGGGCCGCAAGCGCATCGCCGTGCCGGTTGTTCATCAGGTCGGACGCCCTGGCGTTGCGGAAGGCGACCTCGCCGTTCTCGTCGCACACGATGACCCCCTGGGGGAGCGTGTCGAGGGCCCGGCGCAGCCGGATGGCATCCGAGCTGGCCTCGGTGACCGCCTCCGCCGCTTCGCCGGTCACCCGCTCGAGGTGGCTCAGCACCGGTTCCACCCCGCCCTCGTCGGGAGGTTCCACCCCCAACCGGTTGGACAGTGCGGTGAGGCGTTGCTGCAGGCTCCGGCGTCCCGCCCGGCGGCCAAGCCGGGCGGCCACGACGATGGCCACGACAGCCACGGCGCCCAAGACGATGTACCCGATCACGTACGGCTTCACCGCCTAAGCATGACAGGCCTGGCGGGTTGGGTGGATTCTGCATGAGAAGACACAGAAAATCATAAAAAATAAGAAAAAGTATTGAAACGGGGCGCCACACTCCCTACTGTTGGCGCATGATCCTCGAACTCGTCCCCGCCCACCTGCCGGTCACCCACGCGCTGGCCACCCAGCTGCTTCGCGCCCGACCCGGTCCTCTCGGAGCGGCACCGGGTGGGGCATCGGCACGGACCACCGACGTCACGCTCACACCGGACCCCAACGCGCTCCCCGGCGGCCAGGTGCTCCAGAACCTGATGAACGGGTTGGGTGCCTGGGCCCTGGCCCTGTCCCTGGTGGGCCTGTTGATCGGTGCGGCGGCGTGGGCCCTGGGATCCCACGGCCAGAACTACCAGCAGACGTTCGTCGGCCGCCGCGCCGTGCTGATCTCGGGGTTGGCCGCCCTGCTCATCGGGGCGGGGCCGGCCATCGTCAACTTCTTCTTCAACGCCGGACAGGGCGTCCACTGACGTGCTGGTCGCCGTGGCCCTGCCGGTCGTGCCCGGTGCCACGTGCCCCTCGGCCGCCGGTGCACTCGGCGCGGCCGGACTCGGCCCGATCTGCCAGGCAACGTCCGGCGCCACCGGCGCCGTCGCATCCGCGGCCTCGCAGCTGGCCGGTTTCGGTGTCGGCAGTGTTCTCGACGCACTGGGCAGTTGGGTGTCGGCAGGCGCGGTGTGGCTGCTGGCGCAGATCGGCAACGTGCTGGGCTCCACCACCGGCGTCGACCTCGGGGCCTCGTGGTTCACCGCCCACTACGAGACCATGGCCGCGCTGTCCGGCGTGGTCATCGTCCCCCTCCTGTTGCTCGGCATCGTCCAGTCGATCTACCGGCAGGACGCGTCGATGCTGGTGCGCTCGGTACTCCTCAACGTCCCTCTGGCCATCCTGTTGACGGCGGTGGCGGTCGAGCTCGTGCAGCTCGGGTTGGCGGTGACCGACGCCATGAGCGCAGCCGTAGCCCACGGCGCGGGGTTGGACTCTGGCCACTTCATGGCCACGGTGACGTCGGCCCTCACGGGCCCGGCCGCCGCGGGAGAGCCGGGGGTCCCGACCTTCGTGGTCTTCCTCGGCGGCGTCGCCCTGGTCCTCGGTGCGGTGATGGTCTGGGTGGAGCTGCTGATACGCGCCGCCGCTGTCTACGTGGCCGTGCTCTTCCTTCCTCTGGCCCTGGCCTCGCTTGCGTGGCCGACGATCTCCCACTGGTGCCGACGCCTCGTCGACACCCTTGTCGCCCTGGTCCTCGGAAAGTTCGTCATCGTCTCCGTGCTCAGCCTCGCCGCCGGGGCACTTGCCGCCGGCACCGGCTCGTCCCCGAGCGGTGCCGTAGGCACCGACGGGGGAGGAGGATTCGGCGCCGTGCTGGGAGGGGCGGCGCTCCTCCTCCTGGCGGCGTTCGCTCCGTGGGCCCTGTTCCGGCTGCTCCCGTTCCTGGAGGCTGGTGCGGTCGCCCACCTGGACGGTCTCGGCCACCGTGCGCGCCAGAGCGCCTCCGCTCCGGTCCACGGCCTGGCGCAGATCGCCATGCGGTCGAGCGTGGCCGGCTCCCTCGCCGGTGCGGCGGCCGGTTCCTTCGGCACAGGCACAGGCACCGGCGGGGCGGGAGGGGACGGCGGAGCCGGTTCGATGGCCGGGTCCGCCACCGGCCCGGTCGGCCCGGGTGACGGCGGACCGGGGCCCGACATGGGGCCGCCGTCGGTCCGGTCGAGCGGCGTGGGCACGATGGCGCCGCCGGGCCACGGCATCCCGATGTGGAGCGTCCATCCTGGTGCGACCGCGGCGGCGCGCAGCGGGCTGGGCGATGGGTTGGGCGACGGAACGGGCGGTTCGGCGGGCGCGGTGCCGCCTGCTCCGGCGTCCGCCGCCGAGGGCCTGACCCCGTTGCCCAGGCAGACCGGAGCCTTGCGGTCCGATGCCATCGGTCGGGACAACCTCGGGATCCGGCTGGTCGCAGCACCGACCGCACCGGGGCCCGACGGCGGCGCGGCCGCCCATGATCCGGGCGGCCGCCATGGGCTCTGAACGCGGCGAACGGGTGCGGTACCGCTTCTCCCCCCTGGAGCAACGGGGGGTGATCGCCGGCTGGCGCGGAGGCCAGATCGCCTCGGTCGCCGCGGGTCTGGTGATCGGGGTGCTCGTCCTCCGGTGGCGACCGTCCGTGGGTGGGGTGGCGCTCGCCGTTGCGGGAGTGGCGGCCGGGGTGGCACTGGCGTTCTGGCCCATCGCCGGGAGGACCGGAGAGCAGTGGCTACCGCTGGTGTTCCGGTGGCTGTGGGCGACGTCCACCGGCTCCCTCCGGCAGCTGTCCCCCGCTCCCCGGCGCGGCCATGTGGCAACGGAGGAACCGCCCGGGTCCGGCGCCGGCCCGGTCGGTTGGCGCCCGGCGCCGGACGCCCGGCGTGTCGGTGGCCACCGGACGGTCTTCGATGGGCTGCGGGTGGTCGGCGTGCCGTTCGCCTCCGACCCAATGGCCGTGGAGGCGGGCGTCGTCGTCGACCGGCCCTGCCGCACCGCCACGGCAGTGCTGGCGGTGCGCGGTCACAACTTCGCGCTGCTCGGCCCTGGCGACCAGGACGCGCGGATCGCGTCGTGGGCGCGGGTCCTGTCGACCATGGCACGCGAGGGCTCCGAGGTGCACCGGCTCCAGTGGATCGAATCGTGCCTCCCCGACGACGGCGGCGCGGTGCTGTCGCACTGGGCCGATCATGCCGTGCTCGGCGCCGAGTCACGTGCGGGACGCTCCTATCGGGCGCTGGTCGATGAGGCGGGGCCGGTCACCCGGCGCCACCGGGTCCTGCTCGGCATCTCCATCCACACCGCCCGCTCGGCCCGCTCGATCCGCGCCTCCGGCGGCGGACTGGAGGGGACAGGGTCCGTGCTGACCCGCGAGATCGCCTCCCTGCACCGGGCGCTGGAAGGGGCGGACGTCACCGTGGACGGCGTGCTCGGCCCGGGGGCGCTGGGGCGGGTGATCAGCCAGGCATCGACTCCGATGTCGGACGTCCGGGGCACGGGCCCCCCGGACGACCGGGGCCCCGGCAGGCCGGCGGTTGCTCCCGAACATCCGAGCAGCTGGCCCTGGCCGATGGCGGTGGAGCCCCTGTGGGAAGCGGTCCACACCGATGCCACCTGGCATGCCACCTACTGGATCGCCGAATGGCCCCGCGTGGAGGTGACCCCCGACTTTCTCGGGCCGCTGTTCTTCTCGCCGCTGCGCCGCTCGATCGTCCTGACCATGGAGCCGGTGAGCCCGAGCCGAGCCGCCCGCCAGGTGGCCCAGGCCCGGACCGCGGACCTGGCCGACGGAGAGCTGCGACGGCGGGGTGGGTTCCTGGTCACCGCCCGCCACGCCCGCGAGCAACGGAGTGTCGAGGAGCGTGACGTGGAACTGGCCGACGGCCATGCGCAGTACCGCTTCTCCGGGTACGTGACGGTGACCGCCGGGACGCTCGAGGAGTTGCAGGACGCCCGGGCCGCGCTGGAGCAGGTCGCGGGCCAGGCGCGCCTCGAGCTCCGCCTGCTCTACGGAGAGCAGGACGTGGCTTTTGCCTGTTCGCTCCCGATCGGGCGAGGGCTCTCGTGAGCATCCTCGTGACCCGACGGTCGCCGGCGGTGCCCGCCCATGTGGCCACGACCCGTCATCTGTGTGCTGCCTATCCTTTGGTGAGCGAGGCGGGCCTCGGTCACGAGGGAGTGCTGATCGGACGGGACCTGCTCGGGGGCTCGTTCGTCTACGACCCGTTCGCCCTCTATCGACAGGGTGTGGTCACCAATCCGAACACGGTGGTGTTCGGTCAGATCGGACGGGGTAAGAGCTCCTTCGTCAAGACCTATCTCTGGCGCCAGGCGGTGTTCGGCCGCCACGCGTGGGTGGTCGATCCCAAAGGAGAGTACGGGCCGCTCGCCGAGGCGTGGGGAGCGGCCCCGGTCGCCCTCCGCCCGGGCGGCACCATCCGTCTCAATCCCCTCGACACTGCGGACGCCGTGTCCGCCGGCGGGCCCGACACGGTTGACGACGCCGACCGCCGGAGGGCGGTCCTCACGGCCTCGCTCGCCGTGGCCTGCCTCGGGCGCGAGCTGCTGCCCAGGGAGCGTGCCGCCATCGACGTCGCCCTCGGGGAGGCATCCGTCCGGGCGGGCGCGGCGCGGATGCGCGCCCCCACGCTCCCCCAGGTGGTCGAGGCGTTGCTCGATCCCGGGGTCGAGGCGTCCCGGGCACTGCGGACCACCCGCTCCGTTCTCCTGGAGGACGGCCGTGACGTGGCTCTCGAGCTCCGCCGCCTGGTGCACGGTGATCTCTGCGGCATGTTCGACGGGCCGACGAGCGACGGGCTGCGCCTCGACGGGCCACTGGTGGTGCTCGACCTGTCCGCCGTCTACCATTCGCCCGCGCTCGGCGTCCTGATGGCCTGCGCTGCGGCGTGGTTGCAGAGCGCGGTGCGGTCCCATCACAGCAACCGGATCATCCTGGTGGTGGACGAAGCGTGGGCGATCCTGAGGAACCTGGGGGTGGCCCGGTGGCTCCAGACCTCCTGGAAGCTGTCGCGGGCCCACGGGGTGGCGAACATGGCAGTGCTGCACCGCCTGTCCGACCTCCGCTCGGTGGGCACCGTGGGCT
>Ga0181523_10001796_pt1 | contig 22230 bp, 22 predicted proteins | sample PEATcosm2014_Bin_43_FD_119752 | JGI IMG/M metagenome (GOLD analysis project Ga0181523, IMG submission 119752) | Peatland microbial communities from MTU Mesocosm Facility, Houghton, MI, USA - PEATcosm2014_Bin05_30_metaG | ecosystem: Environmental > Terrestrial > Soil > Wetlands > Peat | place... | reverse complement strand
GCGTCGTCTGGGAACCCGTCGAAGAACTTTAGGTTGCCGATTCGCGTGTCCACCGAGTCCGGTGTGGTGATCGACGACAGAATGTCCGTGGTCATCTTCATCTTCGGCGGCGTTTGTGCATACGAACTGCCCGAGGCCAACAGTGCAAACAGTGCTGCGACCAAACATCGTTTAGTCTTCATATTCTCGTCCCCCATTTGTCCTTTTATTATACGAGTTCGATTTCGCTCGGCGGCCGTGGTTCGTTCCTTACTGCACCCGTTTTAGTGGTGGTGCAGTCCACTTGCCATCCAAGGCTTGTTCCTTCGGCCAGTAAAGGCGCATGTACATAACAAAGGGCCCGTTCGGCGCGGGCAACCAGTTGGTTTCCTTATCTTGGCCGGGTGGTTCGTTCTGAATGTAGAGAGTTACCCCACCGTCGGCATCGTTCTTAAGTTGCGGCAGCATCGCTGAATTGATGAGGTACCGATTAATCGGATTTGCAACAAGAAGGCTTTCCGGCATTTTGTACATCGTCAGCGACCAGAAGGCGTTCACCGGCGGCAATTGCCCGTTGGCAAAATGCAACGTGTATTTGTTGGTCCCGGTTAGTTTTTGGCCGTCTGAATCGACACCGTACATCGGATACATCGCTTCTTGCTTGGAATTACCGTAGATACCCAGTACGGCAGCGGCCATCCTGTACAGATAATTGTTCTTTAGGTATTCGCGAGTTCCAAACACGTCGCCTGACGTTACTTTTCCCTCATTGAATTGCTTCAGTAGGCCATTGAAATCTATCCACGCGTCAGCGATACCTTGTTCCATCGCCGTGCGCATTTCTGGAGATAGCTTGCCAACATCCAATGTCTTTCCTGCTCCGACGCCAATCTTCGCGAAGCGGGCCGTGAGTTCGACCTCGGATGGGTCTGTTGGGCAATATTGCAGCACAAAATTTAGAATGTTGAAAAAGTCCAATGAGTTCTTTTCAGCGTCCCGGCTAATTGGTTTGATAAAATTGACTGTCGGGGCAGTTATCGGCGGTGTTCCAGCGAAGGCTGAAAGTGTCTGCACTTTAAAGCCCGCCTGCAACTTCTTAACGCTGTCTATGTCGCTCGGGTTGAGAAGTTGGACCCGATAAAAGGCAAAGATAAACTCAGTGTCCGCATGGATAATCTTCGTCACGCCCTTCGGCGTCTCGCCTTTCCAGTTCGGTCCGGCGATCAGAAAACTCCCGCCGCCGTTACCGGTGGTACGGCTTCCGATATACGCAAAATTAAAAGTGTAGGCGTCAATAAGTTGAACTGAAAAATAGCGGTCCTTTGGAATCACAGGCATGGTGAGGACGATAGGCTCGGCCCGCAGGTCCAAGCCCAACCACGAATAGGGTGTGTCCGCGTTCGGTGTTTGAGCTGTGGTGTCCGCAGGTGTTGTGACTCGCGGAATGTTGGCGATGTGGTTCCAAGAAGCCTTGAACTCCGGGTTAGTCTTATCCTGAAAGTAGTCGTACTGAATGCGGTAGCTGTCCACCATCGGGAATCCGTAGATGTAGGCTTCCTTAGCAACGGAACGAGCTTTAGAGGGGCTCACAGTTTGCGCTGCTGCGGTGAAAGTGCCCGAATACATGATGAGACTCAACAGGCTAGCCCGGAGGAATGCGAGTTTCATTTGGCAAGACCGTCCCTTAGGTCGCAACCTGCTCCGGTCAGGTAACGGCAAAATTCAAAGCGGGGGTACCTGATGGTATCACAAGGACAGCTCACAGCTCAGTTTGGGCTTGGGATCGCAGACTAGGTCCCGATTGACGTAACTGTTCGAAAAGTCAAAAGTTTTTGGCTTCTCTGCAGTACTTTGTGCCCCAATCATCGAAAAGTACCTGACGGAAATTCGGGAGTGGTGTGCACGGCACGAGCTGGAAATGTGAAATTGAAATCTCGGGCTGCTGTTGAGGTCAAACAATTGGTCAGGTCTTGTTAAACGGCATTATCTGTAAAGTAAAATTGCCCCATTCGATTCCTACTTATAGAAGAGGTGCCATTCTTTCGGCTGCCTCCTTTGATGTAACTACTGGATGAACCTCGAAATTTACGAGGTCGCTCCAGTTCGCCATCCACTGGTCCAATAGCTTTGGGTTATGCGTTTCCATCAGCTGAAAACAGCACTCGATTTTGTCATCGACCCAACTCGACACATAGGTCAGTCCCTCGGGAGCCATACGGCCCTTGTCCCGAAATCTGCGGTACACGGCGACTGCATCTTTGTTTTTGAAGTGCTCCACCACCATGTAGAGTGCGTGCGGCATCGAGGGCCTCCATTGCCTAAGCCAGGGGAGATTTTATCACCTCTGAAGTCCCGGAACTTGAAGTAGTAGGCCGAAATGTTCTGATTCTTGGACGAGTCGGGGTGACCTACTCCCCATTTTCATCCGGTCATTTGTAAACATCCCGTGATCCTTGCACCCCCTTGGGGTGATTGGAACGTTTCCCGCCGAGGATTCTTCGGGTGTCATCCTGTCTCCCAATCTGCCATGGGCATCCTGCGGCACAAGAATTCCTAACCTCCTCTCGGAGAAACACTCTATGAAAATCAAATCGGAAGCTATCTCGATCTTGAAACGGTTCGGCTATACGGAGCGTGAGGCCGGATTCCTCTACTTGGTCGCCAACCATTCTGGCTACTTTACCCAGCGCCAGTTCGCCAAATTTGGATCCATGAATTCAGGGGGCATGGTCACCGCTTTTACCAACAAGCTCGTTGCTCGGGGGCATGCCAGCCTGCACCGGTACCAGAACAATGCCCACGTTTTTCATTTCCACTATAAGGGAATGTACTCGGCGATTGATCGGGAGGACCTCCGCAATCGGCGTGCTCACGCTTTTGAATCTATGAAGTCGCGTCTTGCGATCCTCGACTTCGTGGTTCAGCATCTCGATCATCACTATCTCGAAAACGAGGCCGAGAAGGTCCAGTACTTCGAGGAAAGGTTTCAGATTCGACGAAAGGATATGCCAGGCCGCACCTATCGTGGAACACAACAGGACCCTGACACGATTTGGCATTTCGTTGACAAGTTCCCCCACTTTCTCGACGCAACACAGAACGAAGATCCGCGTATCACTCTTACCTTTATTGATCCAGGCACGGGAAACTTCAACGCCTTCAAGACTCATCTCGAGACATATTCCTTGTTCCTTCGTCCCATCCCTCGCTTCACATTCCTCTTCGCGAACCCTGACGTGCGGACCTTCACGACAGCTGAGAAGATATTTCGAGATGTGATGGACACTTCGTCCACGAAGCTTTCCGTGCAAGTTTCGCGCTACTTCAAGCTGCGTACGGATTGGGAAGCCAAGCGATACGGATTATTTAATAACCCAGATCTCGTATACCTGAAGCTGGCCAAGAAGCGCTTTTCGGACGAAACCTATGAGCGAACCTTCGCGGAATGGAAAGCAGGTTGCCTCACTGAGACAAACCTAAACGCAGTGATTCAAGATCAATTTCAAGCAAGCCAGGATGTCGAATTCAAGACTTACGAGCTGCCCCGTGACTACTCTTCCTTCGGGCAGAACTCGCAACTCACGTCCAGAATTCCCTGAAACCGGTTCTGTGGACGGTTCTATGGTTGTTTTTCCACTCCCATCTCTCGGTAACCCAACAGACGCAATCAGATGCGAACCAGCGGCATCAGAATGGGGGCGGAGGCCAAAACACATAAAGGGCGGTAGCGACCCCACCTTCGGTCCCTTCGGGCTTCGGGGATCGCTACCGCCCTTTATTTATGCCTTACCCCAAGTGCGTAACTGCCGGCAAAACGGTTCCAGTATTACAAATGGAAGATCCTCACTATTTTCCACAATGGTGAGGGAATTTTCTTTGGGGGTTTTTGCCAACTTTTTGGCTATAGGTATATATAGGGGGCAATTTCCTCAACTCAAACTTCTGCGACCCATCCTCTGATGCCCTCGGAGGCTTGAGCCGCGCCAGTGCACTGTACACTACTCACACGTTAAGTAGGACATCAGCTGTTTTTGGTCACTTCCAGTAATTCCGAGTTCAATTTTCCACATCTAGTGAAGCAACCGACGTGACCACAGCAGAATTGCTTGCTACCATCCTCCCCCAGGCGACACCAGCGAAGCGGAAACGAGGAAAATCCTTGAGCCGCAGAACTGGTCAAGATGGTTATATAGAAAAATCTGGGAAGTGGTACGTGGTTCGATTCTGGAAAGACGTTGAGAGTCAAGAGAAGCGAAGGCACATGCGGGAACGCATCTGCCGCATTTCTGGACCGAGTCTTCTTTCCAAGAGCGAGCGCAAACGGAAAGCGAGGGAAATCATTCAAGCCAGCGGAGCGGATTCGCCAGATCATTTCAACGAAGTCGTTGTACCGACTTCAGGCGTGGTCACCTTCCGTGAGCAATCCGAACAATGGATAGAACATGCACAGACCCGCAAGCGCAATCCAATCGGCGAGAGCTATGCGATCACGATTCAGGGAGCGTTGGATAAGTGGATCCTTCCTGCTATCGGTGATCTTCCGCTGGGTGGCATTGACAACCTTTCCGTCAAACCCCTCATCGACAAGATGGCCAAGTCAGGACTCAGTCCACGCACTGTGAGTAAGTATATCGAGCACGTAAAACAGATCGTGGCGTCGTTGAAGCAAAGAAACGGAGAGCCAGTTCACAAAAGAGTCTGGGATGCCGAAACGATGGACTTGCCCCTGGTTGAGCGAGCCGCTCAGAAGCGTCCTTCAATCAAGGCGGGTACAGTCTCAGAACTTATTCAGGAAGCCGCCGGGCAGGAGCAAGCCTTGTATGTTCTGCTGGCGGCCACTGGGAGGAGAGTCTCAGAGGCTCTTGCACTTGAAGCTCGTCACTTCATCAATGGCGGTCGAACTATCGTGGTGGAGCAGCAAGTCGACAAGAACGCTCCTCGCATCGTCACTCACCTCAAGACTGACGCTGCCAAGCGTGAGATCGACTTGCATCCTGACATCGCAGAGTACCTGCGGCAATACTCTGTTGGAAAGATGGGTTTGCTGTTTCACACGGCCAATAGGAAGCCCCATCTTTACGGCAACCTCTCAGACCGTTGGCTCACGCCCAAACTCGCCAGAAGGGGATTGGATCAGAAGGGAATGGGTTGGCACGCATTCAAGCGGTTCCGTAAGACCTGGCTGCGAGGCAATCGCTGTTTAGAGGACATTAACAACTTCTGGATGGCGCACGCACCGCAGACAATGTCGGAACTGTACTCGCATCTTCATGAGGAGTTGCAATTGCGCCTCGATGAATCGGAGCGGGTCGGATACGGATTCGTTCTTCCTGTGTTGAGCGCTTCTCTTGTCCCGAATGTGCCAAATGTACCGAAAACGCAGCAAGATGTTGAGGAAGTAAAAGCAGCGTAACTTGATGTGAGAGTGGGAATTAGATGGTGGGCAGTGCAGGGCTCGAACCTGCGACCTCCTGCTTGTAAGGCAGGCGCTCTAACCAACTGAGCTAACCGCCCCTTCTGCTCACATTGGTTTATCCTACAGGAAGCACCCAGCATCGTCAACGCAGCTTCGCCCGCAGCTGAAAAATTTCCACTTTTGTTGCGAATTCGCGGTGTAGACAGTACACTCAATAGTTCACAGTTCAAACGAGGAACTCTACTGACATGCTGCTGAACCGCGACTATGTCGGCTACATGGCCTCCGAAGTGGTTAAGAAACTTCTGGAGGACAATCAAGTCGAAATTAAAGAGAAGGACCAGGAGGCGCTTATCGGCCGTGTCCGCCTCCGGATGCTAGAAGAAATTACTATTGAGGACAAGGTGAACGAAGAAGTCCGCACGATCCTCACGCAATACCAGGACGAAATGCGCCGCACTGGCGTGTCTTACCAGGAGATGTTCAAGAAGGTGAAGGGGCAGCTTGCCCGCGACCGAAAACTCATTTTGCGGTAGGGAAGGGAACAGGGACCAAATAGGACTATGCGATTGAGCCGCGAAAAAATTGTGCGCATTTCCCACCAAATTGTTGAATTGCTCGTCCAGAGCAACGAAGTCGAATTTATCGAGGACCGCGACACGATCCGGCAGCATATTGTCCAGACCATGACCAACGTCCTGAAGGAAGAAGAAAAGGTCGAAGTCGAGGTGCGCAAGCGCATTACCTCGCAAAAGAAAGAAATTCTGGAAGGCAGCGAGGAATGGGACGTGCTCTTCCGCAAATACTATGCGGAAGAACTTCGCCGTCAGGGGATTGCCGCGGCACCAGAGGAACACCAGAAGGCCGGCCACCGCTAGGCGCGAAAGAAAAGGGCGGCCACCGCGGGCCGCCCATCAACCTTCGTAAATTAATATTTCCAGAAAATCAGTTCTTATGGCGAAGTCGTCGGGTCATCAGAATCCGGCCTGCGCTTCAGTGTCGGACGATCATCGTCGCTGCTGTTTGGATCGGTCTGTCCCTGAGTCTGGGTCTGGCCACCCTGCCCCTGCTTAGTTTGCTCGGTCTTAGTCCGCAGGGTGGGCTTTCCCGGGCCGTTGTCCTGCACCTTGCGGGCGAACATCACGTTACGCAACCTAGCCTTCACAGAGTCAAATTCGGACGTGGTGACAATGTACTCATCCTTTTCCGGGAGAATCCGCGCAATCTCCTTTTGAGCGGCGGCGATACGATCCGGCGTGGGCGGGTGCGTGGAGAACATCTTCGGGATTGTCCCCGGCCGTCGCTTTTCATCAGCCTGAATGCGCTCGAAGAAAGTCACATAAGAATTGGGATCGTACCCGGCTTTATACATGTACTGAATGCCAAGAAAATCGGCTTCGCGCTCTGCATCGCGAGAGAACTTCAAGAAGGTCAGGGGAATGGCCAGTTGCATACCTTCGTAAATGCCGTAACCGGCCCAACCGTAAGGGACGAAAATCATCGCAGCCATTGCGCCGATTTGAATCATATCCGCTTTGGTAGCCTGCTTCGTCCCGTGGCGCGCGGTGACGTGTGAAATCTCATGTGCCATCACACCTGCAAGCTCCGATTCTTCCTGAGCGCGCAAGATGAGGCCGCTATTCACATAGAAAAAACCGCCGGGGAGTGCGAACGCGTTCACCTCATCAGAATCAATGACCTTGATCGTGAAAGGTACTTGCGCGTCCGAATTGCGCACCAGGTTCTGTCCCACGCGGTTCACATATTCGGTGACCACAGGATCATCGATCATCTTCGAACTGCGCTCGACTTCCTGGGCCAGTTGCTTACCCAAAGCGATCTCATGTTCCAAGGAATAAAAGTTGACGCCCTTGCCGATGTTGCGATTCCCGATGGCGTCTACATCATCCTTGGAGTTTTTGGGATGTACTGTCTCTTGCTGCTGAACCGGCTGGTCACCCGTGGTGGATTGCCCAGAATTCGCCGACGGCGTTGACGGCGTATTTGTGGTTTGATCCGGACATCCAGCTGCCTTTGCGGCATTCTGCTGTGCCTGCGTGGCTTGAGGAGTTTGGTTGCTTTGGGAATTCTGATTCGTCTGCGTAGTCTGAGCTGGCCGAGTATTCTGCGGAGTCTGCGAGTTCTGGCCAGCCTGGGGATTTTGCGTGGTTTGCGCCGCTGGTGGGGCACATGGATTCTGTGGCTGCTCGCGAACTGGGGCGGGATTAGCTGGGGCATCGGTTTGCGCCGAGCTTAAGGCGGGCCACACGGCCAAGCACGCAACTAGAGCCATGCCGACGGCATACCTTGAAGGGTTCTGAATCATGACTACCTCCCCCCGTACCAACCAATTGGAGTATACACCCGTTGGCAGCTCTAATCGTGCTCTTCTAGCCATAGGATGTGGCCGTGCCTGTAAAGGTTTCCTGCCTTGTTCCCGATCGGTGTCAGCCTCTCCTGGCACCCCTTGTTCAAGGGACTGTTGACACTTCTTCCGGGGCTATCTACAGTCAATGGCGAGAATGAGCGCGCGAAAGATTCAAATCGGACAGCTCTGGAAGAACTTGGAAAGTGGGGATACCTTCCTTGTAACCCGGGTGTATACGGAGGCGCTGAGCACCATTGCTGTCTTGCGCAAGTCCGGGGCGGAAGACCAAAGTCAGCTGCGCATCAAGATTGAGCGCACTGCCGAGGGCCAGAACATTCCCGGGTTCGCTCCGGCCATGGAAGACGATTCGGTCTAATCCGGCATGACTCAGATCGAGCGCACTGGCAAGGTCACGATATCCTCCACTTCCATCAACTCCTTCTGAAGGAAGGGCTCGCCGTACTTTACGCCGATGAGCTGCCCGTAATGCCGGGCAAGTAGGTCCATTTTCGGGTCCAATTCGTCAATCGCCAGGTACACCCTTTGATTCCGTTCGCTCTTTGCGGGCCGGAACTGCGAGCCATATGCCAGGATAGCTTTCCGACGGGTTTCATACTGTTTCGTGACGTCGACGATAAAGGTTGGGGGCATCCCTTCGAACGAAGTCGCATAGAGGATCTTGAAGGGGCGAAAGGGCTCGCCGTCGATGGGCAACTGCTTCAATCCGGCCAGGAAACAACCTTCGTAGCCGAGGGCCGAAGCGTGATAATGGTCGGGGTGGCGGGCCTCCCAATAAGGAAGGATGACCGTGTGCGGCCGTAGTTCCCGGATCAGGGTGGCTAGCTTCAATTTGTGTGGCCTCGCGGGCTGCACATCTGAATCCGGCACGCCCAACGTACTTCGCCAGGAAATCTTGAGGAGTTTCGCGGCGAGAGCGGCCTCTTTCGCACGTGTTTCGCGCGTGCCGCGTGTGCCCATTTCCCCCTCAGTCAGGTCGAGAATGCCGGTTTTGTAGCCCTCTTGGGCCATTTTGAGCATCGTGCCGCCGCAGGTGAGCTCAACGTCGTCCGGGTGCGCCGCAATCGCGAGCAAGTCCAATTTCATCGCGTCCCTCTTACCATCGCGTGGATTGTAGCACCACAGCAATCCTCGGATGCCATTGCGGCAAAGTGTCGATTCTATAAACGGTACGGACGTACCCCCAGATTAGTCCTTCTCTCTCATCGACCGTCACGGCGCTCCTCCCTATTCTTGCGATAACACGAAAGACCTCTGAGGCGCACCTACTGTTGGCAGGTTACGTGCTCCGCGGCTCAGAAATGCATCCAGGCAAATCTTGCGGGACTGGTGATTTTTGAGCAAGATCGGGACACTCTCGTCGCGTACCCTTAGCATGACCGGACTGCGCGCTCTCGGTCGCGAACAAGCTTGCTCCCGCCCTGCTTCCGACGCCTCCATCCGTGTTTCCGAACTTCTATCCTCACTTTCTTATGCGCTGGACCTTACAGAAGGCCGCGAGATGGGTCATTCCGTCCGCAGTTGCATTCTTGGCATGCGCATCGCCCAGGAAATCGGCTTACCGGAAGCCGACCAGGCGGACCTCTACTACACATTGCTACTTAAAGACGCCGGCTGCAGCAGTAATTCGTCCCGCCTGCATCACATCCTCAACGCCGACGATCTGCGCGCAAAAGGCGATCTGAAAACGGTAGATTGGACCCGTGTCGGCTGGGAAAGCCTGCACTACGCTGTAACCCATGTGGCCACGTCCACTCCCTACCCACAGCGCATCTGGAAAATGATTCAGGTTGCCGCCACGCAGCAGCGTGATTCCTGCGAGTTGGTAAAGATTCGCTGCGAACGTGGCTCCCAGATCGCCCGCAAACTTGGCTTCTCGGAAAGTGTTGCTATGGGCATCCACAGTCTCGACGAGCATTGGAATGGCGGTGGCTATCCAAACGGTCTTCGCCACGGAGAGATTCCCATCTTTTCGAATATCGCAAACCTCGCGCAGACCCTGGAAGTTTTTCTGCGCGCTCGCGGCAAGAGAGATGCCATCGATGCTGCCCGCCGCCGCAGTGGCCGCTGGTTTAGCCCGAGCCTTGTCAAATCCGCCATCTCGCTCAGTAAAGGCGGTAGACTCTGGGAAGACCTCGAAAAGGACGACCTGCACTCCGAAGTCCTGGCGATGGAACCAACTGATCGACGCCTCACGGCAGACGACGAAACCCTGGATCGCATTTGCGTTGCTTTTGCCGAAATCATCGACGCTAAGACTCCCTTTACCTACCAGCATTCCACCGGGGTTGCCGACGCCGCTGTCGACATTGGCGGCTTCTTCGGCTTCGGTGAGCAGGATCTGAAGCGTTTGCGCCGCGCCGGCCTGCTCCATGATATCGGCAAGCTTGGCGTTTCCAATTCCATCCTCGAGAAACCGGGAAAGTTGACCGCGGAGGAATTCGACGCCGTCCGCCGACATCCTTACTTCTCCTACGAGATTTTGCGCCGCGTCCCCGCCTTCGCGGATTTTAGTTACGACGCGGCTGCCCACCATGAGCGCCTTGATGGCAAAGGTTATTGGCGCGGATTGAACGCAGAGGAACTCTCCTTGCACGCGCGCATTCTCGCGGTTGCTGATGTGTTCGACGCCCTTCGCGCCAAGCGCCCTTATCGCGATGCGCTTCCCCTCGAAAAAGTCTTCTCCATCATGGTCGAAGACACTCCGCACGCACTTGACTCCGCTTGTCTCGAAGCCTTGATGGAATCTAAGAGTGACACGCATACGTTGCCACAATTCCCGCCCATCTCGGTGGCACTTTACTAAACCAAACGACCTGAGGAGGATCCCACAATGAAGTTCGGCCCAGAATCGCCCTACCTGATGTGTGCCCTATTCTTGATCTCTAATGCGGCGTACGCGCAGGATTTTTATATGAACACCGCAAGCGCGCGTTCTGCGGGCTTGGGAGGCATCTATATCGCTTCCTCTACTGACGCCCTCGACGCACTGTCCGCCAATCCTGCAGGCATCGCTTTCCTGCAAGGCCGCAACCTGGATCTTGCCGCCGACGCGGTTTTTGCGCGCGGCTCGTTCACGGACTCAGTCAATGATGGCGCCCCACTTCGCACCTCGCCCGGAGTCATTCCTTACGGTGCGTTTGGCATGCCCATGGGTCATTCGCGTTTCAGCTTTGCTGTTGGTGCAACGCCGGAATTGCTTTCCACCGCGGACTGGAAATATGTCGATGCTCCAGGAACCGCAGGAGCCACTTACGGCTTGCAACAGCAGAAGTCTGCCATCAATGCGCTGCGTATGGCTGCGGGAGTCGGCGTTTCCTTTGGCTCGAAATTGTCCTTGGGTGCCACCGTCGGCGCTGACTACAACACCAACACCTTGCAAGCCCCGTACATTTTCCAGACCCAGCCGCAACTGGCGGGTCTAAAGACGCTACTCGATCTTCACACGAGTGGCGTTGGCTGGAACGCCAGTGTAGGCGCACTCGCGCATCCCACACGGAAACTGGAGGTCGGCCTGGCCTGGAAATCCCGTACTGTCATTGATTCCTCCGGTACTGCCAACGGAGATGCGTATGCTCAGTTTGCCGCTCTCGGTGTGAGCGCTCCTTCCAATTTTAGTTACAGCGCCCGAGTCCAAAACGTTCTTCCGCAATCGTTGCTCGCCAGTCTGGCATGGCAGGCGAATTCCCACTGGCTCTTCGCGTTCCAAACCAACTGGATCAACTGGAAGGAAGCCTTCGTCGTTCTCCCCGTCAGCCTTGCGGATGGCACCAATACCACCATCGATTCCATCGTGGGCTCCAACGCGATGGAGGATGGCGTGCCACTCCACTGGAAAGATCAATATGCCTTTCACGTTGGCGCGGAGCGCAGCTTGACAGAAAACACCACCATCCGCGCGGGATTCGCTCATGCCAACAGCCCGGTCCCAAGTTCCACGCTCACGCCATTGACTGCTGCCATCTTGTCCAACGAAATCTCTACCGGTCTTACGTGGCACCACGGCCGCTCACGCTACGAAGCCGCTTACGCGTTTCGCCCAACCGCCAGCCAAAGCGTGGCGCAGAGTTCGCTGCTTGCCGGCGAGTACGACAACAGCACCGTTCACGTTGGAACGCAGTCACTGATCCTCGGCTACTCGCTGAACTTCTAACGCGACGAACTGATCGCCCTCAAAGGTCGCACCCGCAGAAAAGAGGGCGGCGAATATGCTACCTTTGCGGCATGGCTGAAGAAAAGAAACTGCAAGGCCGCGTGGCTTTGGTGACTGGTGCGGCAAAACGGCTGGGCCGGACTGTCGCGCTCCGTTTGGCGCTGGAGCGCGCCGATGTGGCCGTCCATTATGGCAAATCAGCTGTCGAGGCCCGCGAACTGGTAGACGAAATTAACAAACTGGGGTGTCGCGCCGCGGCCTTTTCTGCGGAACTCACCGATGTGGCCGCCATTCAGAAACTGATCGCCAATGTTGTCGCACACTTCGGGCATCTCGACATACTTATCAACGGCGCTGCCAATTTCCTTGAAACTAAGTTTGGGCAAACCAGCGAGCAAACTTGGGACGCCTCTCTCGATACCAATCTCAAGGCTCCGTTCTTTTGCTCCCAGGCGGCAGCTCCCCACCTCACCAAATCCGGCCGTGGCGCGATTGTCAATTTCGCGGATATAGGTGGCTTGCTCGGTTGGCGGGAATTTCTCCCGCACTCCCTCTCAAAAGTCGGCATCATCTTGATGACCCGCATTCTCGCCAAGGAACTCGCGCCCGCCGTCCGCGTGAACGCCATCGCGCCCGGGACAATCACCATGCCGGGGGACCCGCCGGAGTGGCAGGCGGATTTCATTCGCCGCGCCCCACTGCGCCGCACGGGCCGTCCCGAAGAAGTTGCCGACGCGGTTGCCTACCTCCTCACCGCCGAATTCATGACCGGGCATACCCTTATTCTGGACGGCGGCCGCACGCTATAGCGCCTCTGGAGTGCATGCGATATTCCCCTGAACCGCATCAGGAGAATTTCTAAGCGGGGTTATGCACTCCGCCGCGCGCGGGTGTATTCTTATAATTTGTGCGTGTCGAACGCATGCGCGGCGGGATTTCCCGTGCGCCGACGGAAGGAAGGGCAATCGCTCCTATGGATCAGGAAACATTTGCTCCACGGCATATCGAGGACGTCGAGATTCAGGAATGGCTCGAGTCCCTTGATTCCGTGCTTCTGTCGAGCGGCACCGACGTAGCGCGTGAAATTCTCGAGCGGCTGCGCGCTCATGCGACCGTCAGCGGCATCGACCTGCCTTTTACCGCAAATACCCCTTATGCCAACACAATCCCCGCCCGCCTGGAACCCCTCTTCCCCGGCGACCAGCAGCTTGAGCGCCGCATTAAGTCGCTCATTCGCTGGAATGCCCTGGCCATGGTTGTTCGTGCCAACCGCCTCGAGCACAACATTGGCGGCCACATTTCCACCTATGCTTCCGCGGCCACGCTCTACGAAGTTGGCTTCAATCACTTTTTCCGCGCTCGTTCCGACAATTTCGAAGGCGACACCGTCTACTTCCAAGGACACGCAGCTCCCGGTATTTACGCCCGCGCCTTTATCGAAGGTCGGATCAGTGTTCAACAGCTCGAAAATTTTCGTCGCGAACTGAAGCCCGGCGGCGGCCTCTCTTCCTATCCTCACCCGTGGCTGATGCCGGAGTTTTGGGAATATCCCACGGTCTCCATGGGCCTAAGCCCTCTCATGGCCATCTATCAGGCCCGGTTCAATCGCTACCTTGAGGATCGCGGACTCAAGCCCGCCACCGACGCCAAGGTCTGGGCTTTCCTAGGAGATGGCGAGACCGACGAACCCGAATCGCTTGGTGCCATCACGCTTGCTTCGCGAGAAAAGCTGGACAACCTCATCTTCGTCGTCAACTGTAATCTGCAACGGCTGGACGGGCCTGTTCGCGGCAATGGTCAAATCATTCAGGAACTCGAGTCCGCTTTCCGCGGCGCGCGTTGGAACGTAATTAAGGTTTTGTGGGGCTCCGAGTGGGATCCCATCCTCGAACGCGACACCGAAGGACTGCTGGTCAAGCGAATGGGCGAGACAGTTGACGGGGAATACCAGAGGTTGGTCATCTCTTCGGGCGATTACATTCGGCAGTTTTTCTTTGGCAGTGATCCGCGCTTGCTCAAGCTGGTTGAGCCGCTGCCCGATGAGGCATTGCGGCGGCTCCGCCTCGGTGGCCACGATCCTCGCAAAGTCTATGCTGCCTATAAAGCGGCCTTTGAGCACAAAGGTGGCCCGACGGTGATCCTGGCGCGCACGATCAAAGGGTACGGTCTTGGGGAAGCCGGGGAAGGCAAGAACGTTACACACCAGCAGAAAAAACTCAACGAGGATGAGTTGCGGGAATTCCGCTCGCGCTTTGGGATTCCGATGAGCGATGACGACGTAAGTCAGGTGCCTTTCTACCGTCCCTCGGAGGATAGCGAGGAAATGCGCTATCTGCGTGCGCGGCGTGAAGAACTAGGGGGGTATGTTCCGCAGCGTAAGGTGCGCTCGAAGCCGCTCGTGGCGAATCACGACGAATTGTTCCGCGAATTTCACGAAGGCAGCGACGGCCGTGAAGTGTCCACGACCATGGCGTTTGTCGCCATGCTGCGTAAGATGCTCAAGGATCCCGAAATCGGCAAGCTCATCGTCCCCATCGTTCCGGACGAAGCCCGCACCTTTGGCATGGAGTCTCTTTTTCGGACCATTGGCATCTACTCGAGCGTCGGCCAGAGGTACGAACCCGTCGACGTAAACACCCTCCTGTATTACAAAGAAGCCAAGAATGGACAAATTCTCGAAGAGGGAATCACGGAAGCCGGTTCCATGGCCTCATTCATTGCGGCCGGCTCCGCTTATGCTTCGCATGGCATCAATACCATTCCGTTCTTCATTTACTACTCCATGTTTGGCTTCCAGCGCATTGCGGACTTCATTTGGGCCGCGGCGGATATGCGGACCAGGGGATTCTTGCTCGGGGGCACTTCTGGGCGCACAACACTTTCCGGCGAAGGCCTGCAGCACCAGGACGGAAATAGCCACGTTCTCGCGCTTCCCGTCCCCAATCTACTCGCCTACGACCCAGCCTACGCTTACGAGATCTCCGTCATCATTCAGGATGGCATCCGCCGTATGTACAAAGACGGCGAAAACGTTTTTTATTACATCACCGTGATGAACGAGCCCTATGCCATGCCCGCCATGCCCAAGGGAGCTGAAGCTGGCATCCTCAAGGGCATGTACAAAGTCCGTGCCGCTACTAACAAAAAGTCCAAGCTTCGCGCGCAACTCCTCGGAAGTGGCGCAATCCTCAATGAAGCCTTGCACGCGCAGGAAATCCTCGAAAAAAATTATGGTGTTGCGGCTGACGTCTGGAGTGTTACCAGCTACAAGTGCCTCTATACCGACGCCATCGAAACCGAGCGATGGAACCGCCTTCATCCCGACGAAACGCCCCGCGTCCCTTACGTCGCCCAGTGCCTCCAAGACGAGCAAGGCGTTTTTGTCGCCGCCTCGGATTACTTGAAGGTTCTTCCTTCGATGGTCTCCCGGTGGGTGCCGCGCCGCATTGCCACACTCGGCACCGATGGGTTTGGCCGCAGCGAAGGCCGCGAATCGCTGCGCGACTTCTTCGAAGTGGATTCGCGATTCATTACCGTGGCCACGCTGCACGAACTTGCACAGGATGGCCTAGTCGGAGAAGCCGCCGTTCAGAATGCCATCAAGGATCTGAGCATCAATCCCGACAAACCCAATCCCGTCACGAGCTAAGCCGTATTCCATCATGCGAAGAGTAGCCACTTACCTTGTAGCTCTCTCGTGCTTGGCCTCAGTGGTACTCTTGTGTGCATCGCTACCGGCGGCGTCTATCCACAAAAGGAATCACGGCGTAAGGCGTTTCTTCACAGACTGCCAGAGGCGGCTATCGAAAGGACCCACCACTCTGTCCGCTACGACCCTGCGTACGTCCGCATTCCCTATCCCGGTGGGGATGTTCCCTCCGACACAGGGGTTTGTGCGAATGAAGTGATCCGCTCTTACCATGCGCTTGGCATCGATTTGCAGAAAGAAGTGCACGAGGGTATGCAGTCAAACTTTTGGAGGTACCCCAACCACGCGCGATGGATGCTTCTGCACATCGACACCAACATCTCGACCATCGGCGAGACCCGTACCTGATGGTGTTTTTTCAAACGGCAAGGAGAACAACTGCCCATTTCCAAGAATGCGGCTGATTACAATGTGGGCGAGTTGGTTACGCGGGATCTGCGAGGGGGTCCACACATCGGTATCGTTGTGGATATGAAATCGGCGTCTGGCCACTACAAAATTGTCCATAACATCGCTCAAGGACCCAGGGTCGAGGTTGTTTTATTTAAATGGAGGATAACTGGCCGCTACCGCTATTTCGGCCCGCGTACTTCTTAGAACGAACTAGAGTTCCGCCAACAGATCCCTGGGTTTGATTTTTCCTGTTGCCAAACGCGCGATCAGTTCCCGGTTCGCCGCCAGGAAATCGTACTGCCCCAATTCTTTTGGCAAGACCCACGCCACCTGCTCGAACGTGTGGGGTGTCAAGTCGCCCTCGGAAATCTGCGCGGCAAAGAAGTGGATCTCCAGTTCCTCAGGGTAATTTGCATATTGGTGGCGCACCTTTGCGATCTCCCGGCATTTGGTCAGCGCCGCGCCTAATTCTTCTTGGAGCTCGCGGGCCAATGCCTGTTCCAGCCTTTCGCCATTGCGCACTTTTCCGCCCGGAAACTCCCACTTCAAAGGGGACGAATCCCCACGCCGCCGTTGGCCGACCAGCAATCGTCGGTCCGCTCGTTCAATCACTGCCGCCACCACGGTCCTCATCTATACCGCCACCCGTTCCTACGGTGTGAACTGCGTCGCATGCCGCGCGTACGCTGCCATGTAAAATCCTGCGGCCGCCAGCAGGGCTACAAAGCTCCCTGCGATCAGCAATCCCTTCAAAAGAGACCATTTTTTTAGCACCGTCACCAAAATCATTGCCACCACCAACAGTCCCAGCGAAGGCAGCAGAATAAGCGCGGACTGTGGTTGCCCTCGAAAACGCGCGGCCATCCCCAGCACAAATAGGAACATCGGGAATAACAGCGGAAGAAATGCCAGCACCAGTCCCAGCGCGATACCCCCTCCCGCCACTTTCCAATTCGTTCCATCATTCATGGGCATGCTCATCGCGCAGCACCTTCATGTTCATCATGCACCGGAAACTTCAGCGCGAACGTTCCCACACCTGAGCCGCTCTCCACGATCAACAATCCCGGAATATCCGCCATCACGCGCAAGTTTCCGCCGATATACCCCTTCCGGTAGACCCACCGCTTCTTCCCCTCCGCCGTGATGCAATAAACCTCTGGCAGATTGCTCAACGCAAAAACGTCTCCATTCTTCGCCAATGCCCAGGCCCGCAGCTCAGCGCGAAACTGATCCCCTCGCAGGTCTGGCGCAAATCGCCACAGCACTTTTCCGTTCGTGTCCATCCGGTAGAGATGATCGCCCATCATTGCCAGCGTGCCGTCGGGCAGCAGTCGGCCCGGCATCACGCTATTAGGAGCTTTCTTGAACGGCAGCGGCACGGTTCGAACCCTTCCGTCTTTTTTTCGACAGTGCCAGCAGTTTCGTGCATCCCTGAAAGAAAATCTCCTCATTCCATTCCCCAAGAATATAGGCCGCGCAACTCCAGCTCATTTGCGGCTCGGGAAAAGTGGCCTGCCATACCTGCTTTCCGTCGGCCCCGATGGCGCTGAACCCCGGGTCGCAGCAATGATAGAAAACTCCATCGCCAGATACGTAGCTCGGCGTTGGCGACCCGGCAAGCTTTTGTTGCCACAACTTCTTTCCATCGCCGCCAATCGCGGTCAGCAGCGCGTTCCCATTCACCACTCCGGGCTGCGCCGCCGTTACGTAATAATAAGGACCCTTCGCGCCTCCACCGCGATAAAACGTAAAGTCAATGATGGATCCCAACTCTTCCTTACTTGCAATGGCGCCTGACGGCTTCATGATCAACAACGTGACCATCCGGTTGCGCGGCATTTCTTCCAGAAGCAAGCTTCCGTTCGACAGCAGCACCCGCGGTTTCACATCGGTACCAACGAAGGCGTTGAGTTTCTCCTCGCCCGCGTCGCTCAGCACGTGCACATACCCTTTTCGGCAGATCGCGAAAATCTCGTCGCCGTGCACCGTCCCGCTGCCTTCTTGGAATCCGCCGCTCTTACTATGCGGGTCGGCAAACGTCCACACTCGCTCGCCGTCGCGATTCACCGCATAGACGACGTCATTGCTTTGCAGGATGATCAACTCTTTCGAGGTAATTCCCAAAACCATCCCGGCCTGCTTGGGATAGTTGTAAAGGCCAATGTCCATGTAAGTGGGCGGCGGTTCCAGCGCCGGTCCCTCGACCGCGAATTGCGCTCTCCGGTTCGGTTCCTGTAGTTTGCTCGCCACATCAAATTCGTGCGCTTGCCAGAACGCCGCGGACACGCATGCCGCGAAAAAGATCAGCCAGAAGCTCAGAATGCTGTCCTTGGGATCGTTTGCCATCTTTTTATTCCGAGCATAGCAGATGCCTTCGGGCACATGGCTCTTTCTGACAGCTTCGTCGTCGAATAGTGCATCTCGCCAGCATTAAAATCACCACGCGTTGACACTCCCCTCTCCGCTGTGTTTGACTTCCATTTCAAATAATCCCTCGGGGGCATCGTGAAATATTTCCGATTGTTGTTCTTTCTTCTTATTGCCACTCCCCTCGCGGCACAAACTCCGGTGCCAGGTTCGAAAGAGGAAGTGGTCCATTTCCAGGCCAATATGGAGAACGTGAAGGCGACGTTTGGTCCAGCGGAGCCCGTGGCGCATGTGAAGCCAGGCGGTGTTCTCGAGGCAAATTCACTCGATTGCTTCGGCAACGCTCTCCAGAAACCAGGCGATCCCTTTTCCAACATCAAGATCGACAATCCCCTCACGGGCCCTTTTTTCATCGATGGCGCCGAGCCCGGCGACACGCTGGTCATTCATATTCTCGACCTTCAGATCGATGGTAGACAAGGCGTCGGCACATTTGGCCCCGGTTTTGGGGCGGCAAATTCCACGCACTACACGCCGATGCTGGAAAAGGAGCCGCTCCCTTCACGCGCCTGGTATTACCCGATCGATGCGGAACGTAGAATGATTACTTTTCAGGCGCTCGATTCCGATTTCAAGGTGGAATTTCCCATGCATCCGTTCCTTGGCTGCATCGGGGTGGCACCGGCGAACGGCGAGGTGCGCAGTTCCATTGTTCCGGCGGAATTTGGAGGGAACATGGATGTGCCGGAAGTTGCACCGGGCAATATTCTCTACCTGCCCGTCAATGTTCAAGGGGCACTATTCTATTTCGGCGATGGCCATGCCGCGATGGGCGACGGCGAAGTTGCCGGCAGTGCCGTGGAAGTACCCATGAAGGCACGATTGCGTTTCGAGCTGGTGAAAGGCCAGAGCACGGATTGGCCGCGCCTCGAAAACGAACACGAACTTATGACCACGGGAATCTATCGCCCCGTGGACGATGCCGTTCGCATCGCCGTCACTGAGCTCGTCCACTGGATTCATCGCGACTACGGCCTTTCCGAACTCGATGCGTATGAACTTTTTTCCAAGGTTGGCAAACTCCACCTAACTGAGATGGTCGACCCCAATTATGTCGTCGTCGCTTCCATCGACAAAAACTTTCTTCCCTCCAAAAAGTGAACTCATTCAGAGAGGATTGCCAGCAGTTGCGTGCGCTGCGATACTCTGAGGCATGTTTAGCAAGACGTTGCTCGATCACTTTCAGCATCCGCGCAATGCGGGGGAACTTGCCAGAGCCAACGTGAGAGTGGAAGTCAGCAATCCGGTCTGCGGGGATGTGCTGCAGCTCGCTGCGATCATCGAGGACAAAGAGATTCGCGAAGTGCGCTTTCTTTGTCGAGGCTGCACGGCCTCGATTGCCTGCGCTTCGTTGCTTACAGAATTGATTCAGGGGAGGGAATTGCGCGATCTATCGCTCACTCCGGAATCCCTCGCTGCATCCTTGGGCGGCCTTCCTCCGGCTTCCTTCCATGCGGCACATTTGGCTCACGACGCGATGCGAACTTTGCTTCGCGCGGCCTCAAAATAGACTGTCATATCGAGCGACCCAACCGTGCAAACGTGTCCGGATCGTTCAAATTCACCACGCAGCCTTCTTCCGTCGTGATGTACTCGCTGACGTTTGCTTTGTGTGCCCAAACCACGCTCCGCGCTCCCTGCTCCAGTGGCGCGTGTTCCAATTCATCGTACAGCACTGCGGAAAAAATCACGGGGTGTCCACGGCGTCCCTCAAATACGGGCAGCACCACCGGTGCTCGTGTCTCATAAAACTGATTTACTAGCCCATCCACCAGAGACTGGCTTATTAAAGGATGATCAACCAGGCAAAGCAGAATTCCATCCGTTCCAGACGGCAGACTTCGCAGGGCCGCCTGGATGGAGCTCAGTTGTCCCCGCTCCCAATCTGCATTCACCACCACTTCTTCCGGATTTATCGCAACTGCCTTAGCAATGGGTTCCGCATGTGCTCCCAAGACCACGCGACGCACCCCGATCTTCGGGTGCCTTGTCACTGCCAGTAAATGTTCAAGGAACGGCCGGCCCTGGTAGGGAAGTAGAGCTTTTGGCGAGCCCATCCGGCGGGAGGCTCCGCCTGAAAGGATTACAGCGGCAAGCATGAAGCCGTCCTCAGGTTCTAAGTTTCCACAACGCTGCCCGTTTCCAGTTTCAATTTTTTGTGTGACGCGGACTCCGCGTTCCGGCGCACCGCCACGAGTTCGGCCACAATGCTGATGGCAATTTCTTCCGGGGAAAGGGCGCCAATCTCCAATCCCATGGGAGCGAAAACGCGATCGAACTCTTCCATGCGATAGCCGTCTTTCTCCAGGGCTTTGTATACCCCCAACACCTTTCGTCGGCTTCCGATCATGCCGATATACCGCGCTTGAGTTCGCACCGCCCAAGCGAGCACGCGCATGTCCTCCTTGTGTCCTCGCGTGACTATCACCAGATAGCTCGAGGCATTCGGGTGGAGTTTCTCAAATGCCTCCTCAAAATTCAGGTAAATCTCCTGCGCCATTGGGAACCGCTCGGCATTCGCGAATGATTCCCGGTCGTCCACGATTCCGACGCCAAAGCCCGCCGCCTGCGCCGCCTTTGCCACCGCCATCGAGACGTGGCCGCCCCCAAACAAATAGACCACCGGCTGAGGCAAGATTGGTTCCACGAAGACCTCCACCGTGCCGCCACAAATCAGCCCGTTGTCGTACGAGGCCTCGTTGTTCAAATGAAACACCAATTTTCGAGGCACTTCCTTCTGCATCACTTCCTTGGCGGCCGCCCAAACGTCCGCCTCCACGCATCCTCCGCCGATCGTTCCCGTGGCCGACCCATCTTCCCGCACCAGCATCCGCGAGCTCTCGAAGCTTGGGATCGAGCCGTTCGTGTGCACAATCGTGGCCAGAGCCCCTCGCTGCCCCGCGCGCCTCATCCGCACGATTTCTTCAAACAGGTCCATGCCCTTCAGCCTAAGGCGCGCATTCCGCCCTGTCAATTCTGCCCATCTGGACACTTAACCGCCCCGGGCGTAAGGTTTCCGTGGAGGACGGTCCCGTCCAGCACCTCCAACATATCGTGATACGATATGTTGGACAACTGGTCAAGCATGTACTTTTCAACTCGGGAGGTCTCTCATGAAAGCTATCATCTTCCATCAGCACGGCGACCCAAGCGTTCTTCATTACACCGACGTTAACGAGCCTCATCTTCGGGCCAGCGACGTGCTGGTGAAAGTCCATGCCTGCGCGCTCAACCATCTCGACCTTTGGGTACGGCGCGGTTTGCCGGGCGTCTTTATCCCGCTGCCGCACATTCCGGGCAGTGACGTTGCGGGCGAGATTGTAAAAGTAGGGCCGGAAGTTCACACCGTGCATGTCGGGCAGAAAGTTGTTCTGGCTCCCGGGGTGACCTGCGGCAAGTGCCCTGCCTGCCTCTCCGGGAACGACAACCTCTGCCGCGATTACACCAACTTGGGATATATGGTCGATGGAGGCTGCGCTGAATATGTGCGCTGCCCCGATGTGAATTGTTTTCCCTATCCCGAGAATCTCGATTGGGTTCACGCCGCGGCCGTCCCGCTCGTTTTTCTAACGGCCTGGCACATGCTCGTCCAGCGCGCCCAGCTCCAGCCCGGCGAAAGCGTCCTGATTCTTGCTGCGGGCAGTGGCGTGGGCAGCGCCGCCATTCAAATTGCGAAGTTCTTTGGCGCCCATGTGATTGCCACAGCAGGCAATGATGAGAAGCTCGAAAAGGCCAAGCAGATTGGCGCCGACGAAGTGATTCAT
>Ga0181523_10001795_pt1 | contig 22231 bp, 13 predicted proteins | sample PEATcosm2014_Bin_43_FD_119752 | JGI IMG/M metagenome (GOLD analysis project Ga0181523, IMG submission 119752) | Peatland microbial communities from MTU Mesocosm Facility, Houghton, MI, USA - PEATcosm2014_Bin05_30_metaG | ecosystem: Environmental > Terrestrial > Soil > Wetlands > Peat | place... | reverse complement strand
CACTTTATGTGAAAACCTATAATTATTATTGTTGTAATTGCGCATAAGCTGCTATTTCATGCGCATAAGTTGCTACAAAATTGCGCATAAGTTGCAATAAATGGACGAATAATTTGCAACAAAAGCCGAGAGTCCTTACTGGATATTGATTGTTTCAGTAACTTCCTCAGCCAGAGGCATTTCCAGAAAAAAGCACCTTATGCGCTAATTCATTGCAAGGGTATGCGCCAATTTAGAGCCTAAGTCGTTGATTTTACTTGGGGGGAAAAGCAGCTTATGCGCAATCCCATAATGATTATCATGACTTGTTCAGGTAAAAAATAAATGTCTTCTAAACTGGTGGTCACGCAATGCTTCGTCCTACTCTATCGTCAAAGTTAGTGAGAATATATGAGTCTTCTTAATATCCTATTTGATTTGGATGGAACGTTGACTGATCCAAAGGATGGAATAACTGACAGCATCCGTTTTTCGCTTAGTCAGCTCGGTGCAACGCCGCCAAGTGCAGACCAGCTCACGTGGTGTATTGGGCCACCCCTCAGAGAATCATTCTCACATCTGCTGAAAACATCGGATGGTGCCGTACTCGATCAAGCTTTGTTCCATTATCGTACGCGCTTCTCCGAGACCGGCATGTATGAAAATAAAATTTATCCGGAGATCATTCCATGTCTTCGTCGAATTAGAGATAAGGGATGTCGGCTTTTCGTGGCGACCTCTAAGCCTAAAATATTTGCCATTCGAATTCTTGACCATTTTGACCTTACGCAATTCTTTGATGCTGTCCACGGCAGTGAACTAGATGGGCGATTGACTGACAAAGTTGAGCTGGTATCCTATATCCTGGATTTCGAGGACTTGGATCCTAGCACAACGCTTATTGTCGGCGATCGATCTCATGACATAATCGGGGGAAAAAGGAATGGAATCATGACAGCAGCTGTTACCTATGGATATGGTAGCTACAAAGAAATTGCCGAATCAAAGCCAGATGTAGTCTTTGAGTCTCTTTCAGAATTGGTGACATTCCTTGAATTAAGGTAGCAGATAGGCGGAAAATTGGAATGTATTTAAAGATGAGAAGAACGAGATACGTCTTGTTAACCGTACTCATCGCCTATCCGTAACCTTCTGCGATGAGTGATCACATTAAAATAACATAATATCAATGACATAGCTTCTTGGTTTGCATAAGCACCTGATCCTTTTCGGAAAATTTCATTTTATGAGAAAAAAGTTCAGGGAAATTTCACTTTATGTGAAAATTAATTTCATTTTGTGCGATAATTATTCTCATAAGTCATTGATTATTAGTATTGAGGAATTTCACTTTATGCGAAAACCTACAATGCTTGTCGGATTGCGCATAAGCTGCTATTTCATGCGCATAAGTTGCTACAAAATTGCGCATAAGTTGCAATAAATGGACGAATAACTTGCAACGAAAGCCGAGAGTCCTTACTGGATATTGGTTGTTTCAGTAACTTCCTCAGCCAGAGGCATTTCTAAAAAAAAAGCACCTTATGCGCAATCCCATATCGGCGTTTATAGCGCTCACGTTTATGTGCGATTTATACTTCTGCCGGGTTATCGTAGCGGTAGAAGTATTTTATAGGCTTTGCTCATATTTCATGTGCAAATGGAGAGGCAGGAAGGGTGCAAGTCATGCATTGCAGCCATGCCTTCTCATTTATCCCGAGGTCTGCTAAGATATTACAATGATGCAGGAAAATAAATATTCCTTCCTTCTTCTGAACTATGAACTTGAATAAGATATGTCCTGACTGCGAAACCGAGTATCTTCCGCATATCGAGAAATGCGCTGATTGCGGTACGGTCCTCCTTTTGCATGAGGAGTATTGCAGGGTTCAGGAGGAAAAAAAGCAACTGGCGGAGAAGGCCGTTCGGAACGCAGTCGTGATCAGGGAGGGAGATCTGAAGTGGTTGGATGAACTTTGCAACGTTCTTCTCGATGCCGGTATCTCTTGCAGCGTCACTTCCGATGACGGCTGTAACAAAGGTCGTTGCGGCGATAACTGGCAATTGATCGCATCGAAAGAGGACGTTGCAAGGGCAGAAGAACGCATTGAGGAATACTTTATGGAAATGCATCCGGAGATCCGGGCTTCCAACGAACTGGTCAGCCATGGGAAGTGCCCGGCCTGTGGTTCCCCCGTGCGTGCAGGCGCTAACGAGTGTCCCGATTGTGGCCTGACGCTCGTGATTATTGAGGAAGAGGACGAAGAATAGGATAACAAGGGAATAACAAGACGTCGAGTTCTGAAGTTTTAGGTAGGTCCGCGAAGGTTTCTGCGCCGCTTTTCGTTTATCTTTAGATCGGTACTGATATACCCCTATAATGCTACGTAATGTGTTAAAATATTAGGTCTTTTTTAACTCAACAGAAGGGGTCCGGAAATGTCGAGAGTTTCAATAAACATAGAAGAAGAGATGAAGGTTAGTTATCTCGATTACGCTATGAGCGTAATTATCGGGAGGGCTTTGCCCGAGGTGCGGGACGGCATGAAGCCTGTCCACAGAAGGATCTTGTACGCGATGTACAAGGAAGGGCTTCTCCCCAACAAGAAATATTCGAAGAGCGCCGGTGTCGTCGGCGAAGTGCTGAAGAAGTATCATCCCCACGGCGATTCCGCTGTTTATGACGCTATGGTGAGGCTCGCCCAGGACTTCAACATGAGGTATCCCCTCGTAGATGGACAGGGCAATTTCGGGTCACTTGATGGAGACCCCGCCGCAGCTTATCGTTATACGGAAGCCCGGTTGGCAAAGATAGCCGAGGAGATGCTCGCTGACATTGAAAAAGAGACGGTCGATTTCACCCCTAACTTCGACGATACCACTGAAGAGCCGACTGTTCTGCCGGCGAGGATTCCTAACCTGCTGATTAACGGCTCGTCCGGTATTGCCGTCGGCATGGCGACGAACATTCCGCCACATAACCTGGGAGAGGTCATCGATGGGCTGATCATGCTCCTCGAGAATCCCGATACTACAATCAACGATCTCATTGCAATAATTAAGGGGCCTGATTTTCCTACGGGCGCTGTTATCCACGGAACGCAAGGCATCATCGACGCGTACAATACAGGCAGGGGCCTCATCAAGGTGAGGGCCAAGGCCCGCATAGAACGCGAGGCCAAGAGTGGCGACAGCATCATTATTTCGGAAATACCGTATCAGTTGAACAAGTCCAGACTGATAGAAAAAATAGCCGAGCTTGTCCGCGAAAAGAAGCTCGAAGGCATATCTGACATTCGTGATGAGTCTGACCGCAACGATGCGGTGCGCATAGTTCTCGAACTCAAGAGAGGCGAAGTCCCGCAGGTAGTCCTGAACAATCTATACAAGCACACCCAGATGGAATCTACATTCGGTATCATCATGCTCGCGCTGGCCAATGGTCAGCCGCGCGTCATGGACCTTAAGCGGATACTTGATCACTTCATCCAGCACCGTCGCGACGTGGTTATTCGTCGGACTCGCTTCGAGTTGAGAAAGGCTGAAGAGAGGGCGCATATTTTGGAAGGCCTGAAGATCGCCCTCGATCATCTCGATGAGATCATCGCTCTTATCCGGAATTCCAAGACTCCCGAAGAGGCCAAGACGGGCCTGATGACAAATTATCCTCTGTCGGCTATTCAGGCCCAGGCCATACTCGATATGAGGCTCCAGCGGTTGACGGGACTTGAAAGGGACAAGATCGTCAGGGATTACGAGGAGATCCTCAAGGAAATAGAGAGGCTAAAGGCTATTTTGGGAAGCGAGGCGCTCGTTACGCGGATCATCAAGGAAGAGCTTCTTGAGATCAGGAATAAATATGCTGATGAGAGAAAGACCGAGATCGTTCCCGAAACCGCCGACCTGACAATTGAGGACCTCATCACCGAAGAAGAGATGGTTATTACTGTCACTCATTATGGTTATATTAAGCGGTTGGCACTTTCGACGTATCGGAGCCAGCGCCGCGGCGGTAAGGGGCTTACAGGGATGGAGACGCGTGAAGAAGATTACGTGGAACAGCTCTTCATCGGATCCACGCACGATTACATGCTATTTTTCAGCAACTTGGGAAGACTTTACTGGCTGAAGACCTATCAGATACCCGAGTCGAGCCGTACCGCAAAGGGCAAGGCCATGGTCAATTTGTTTCCTCTTGCCGATGGCGAAAGGATTTCGACGGCCATCAGCGTGAAGGACTTCAAGGACGGCTATCTCGTGATGTTCACAAAGGCCGGTATCGTGAAAAAGACTAAGCTCGATGAATACAGCAATCCGCGGTCGAAAGGGATTATAGCTGTCAACCTCGACGAGGGAGATGAATTGATCGTAGTCAGCAGAACTTCGGGCAAGAGCGATCTCGTCATTGGAACCAAAAATGGTCTCGCCATCCGGTTTAAAGAGGAAGATGCCCGGTCAGTCGGCCGCACCGCCAGAGGGGTCATCGGAATACGGCTGACCGAAGGAGACGAGGTCGTTTCGGCCAATGTCATCGAGGAAAGGACAACCTTGCTCACAGTTACGGAAAAGGGCCTCGGCAAGAGGACCAATATAGATGGATACCCCATTCACCGAAGGGGTGGGAAGGGCGTTATATCTATCAAGGTTGTTGAAAAGGGTGGCAATGCCGTGGGATTGATACAGGTCCAGGACGAGGATGAGATAGTGCTTATTACCAACGGTGGCATGGTGATAAGAATGCCTGCACGCAATATTTCGGTATTGGGAAGGAACACTCAGGGCGTAAAGCTTATGGATCTAGATCCCGAAGACAGGATCGTCAGCATGGGAAGAGTCGTAGAAGAATAGCCATCGGAGGGTGTAATGTCCATCAGAAACCTCGAGTTTCTCTTCAACCCGCGCAGGATTGCTGTGATAGGTGCAAGCGAAGAGCAGGGGTCATTGGGCTATACAATCTTTCGCAACCTGGTGGGAGAGGGTTTCAGTGGGGCCGTCTATCCAGTTAACCCCAACGTTGAAGCCGTTCAGGGCGTAGAGTCATATCGCACGATTAATGACATCCCCCGCGACATTGATCTTGCCATAATGGCTATGCCATGCATAGAACTCCTTCAGAGACTAGAAGAGTGCGGATGGAAGGGTGTGAAGGGCGTCATCATATTGTGCCCGGATTTCCACTTTCGTGTGGATGACCCGCTGCATTATGAAAACCAGATAAAGGCTATTTCTTCTTCATACGGCTTCAGGGTGCTAGGCCCCAATTCTCTTGGGTTCATCCGTCCAGGCTATCAACTGAATGCCAGTCTTTTTCCGAAAATGCCGGGGCGCGGCTCGATTGCTTTCATCTCCCAGAGCGTGGCCGTGGCGACGGCACTGCTCGAAAGGGCGGTGAGCAAGAACGTCGGATTCAGCTTCTTCGCCTCACTCGGTGGGGTCTTCGATATCGGGTTTGCCGACATGATCGATTTCCTCGGCGTTGACCCGGAAACAAAGGCCATAATACTCTATATCGAAGGTATAAGAAATGGCCGCCGTTTCATGAGTTCCGCCAGGTCGTTTTCCTGCTCCAAACCGATAGTTGTCGTCAAATCAGGCAAGTTCGATCTCTCTGCTGAAGTCGTCATGACCCGCTCAGGCATAGTAGCGGGTGAGGACAAGGTTTATGACGCAGCTTTTAAGCGGGCAGGGGCCTTAAGGGTCGAAGAGATGCTTGATCTTTTTTATCTTACCGAAACTATCTCAAAACAGAGGCGTCCCAGGGGCATGCGCCTCGCAATTGTTTCTAACTCCGGCGCGCCAGCGGTCATCGCGGTCGACACCCTTTTGAAAATGAATGGTGAACTAGCCCGGATGAGCCCCGAAGCCGTAGAGGACGCGAAGGACGGTGTTCCGAATAAGAGGGCCAAAAACCCTGTCGATCTTCTTTCTAATGCATCTCCGTCCGAGTTCAAGACAGCGGTTCAAGCTTGCATGAAAGACCCTCAGGTAGACGGCGTGCTTGTCATTTTCTCTCCATCACTTGGCACCAAACCCAAGGAGACGGCTGAAGCTATTGCTGATGCGGTAAAGGCGCATCATTATAAGCCGTTATTCACTACCTGGTTAGGTGTCGCACAGGTGAATGAAGCAAGGACGCTGATAGAGAACAGGGGAATTCCGACCTTTGTCACACCGGAGCAAGCTGTAAGGGCTTTTATATATATGTACCGATATGACTTGAACCTGAAGTTGCTTCTGGAGACGCCCGAGGCCCTCCTGCAGGATTTCACACCGGATAAGAAACGCGCCGAGGACATCCTGCGTACAGCATCCGATGAGAAGAGGGTTGTACTGAATTTTTATGAAGTGAGGGAAATAATGCTCGCCTACGGCATTCCTGTCATCCCAACCATACGGGCCGACGAGGTGGAAGATGTCGTGAAGGCTGCGGATGAGATCGGCTATCCGGTAGTGTTAAAGATAGATACCCCGAAAATATTTCACAAGCTCAAAACAGGGAGAGTAATACTTAATCTCAAGGACAGCTCCGCTGTCGAAGAAGCGTTCAAGGAACTCAAAGATATTGCAGCATCAAGCGGAGACGCACAGGCGCATGTCGTCATCCAGCCGATGATAATAAGACGTGGGCATGAACTTGTGATCGGCTCCAAGAAGGACTCCACCTTTGGGTCGGTGATCATATTCGGTACGGGAGGGGACCTGTTAGAGGCTATTGAGGATTACTCCATAGGCATGCCCCCGCTGAACCAGGCCCTTGTCAAAAAGGTGATGCAGGAGACCAAGATAGGAGGCTATCTTTATAAGCAGCCTGCCTATGCGAACACCATGAGGCATCTGGAAGAGGTGGTTGTCCACTTTTCGCAGTTGGTCGTCGATTTTCCGCAGATAAATGAGATCGACATCAATCCTTTTTTTGTTGCCGGCAAGGAAGAAGGGTTTGTCTTTGACGGTGGCATACTGCTCGAGGAAAACATACTGGAGGGGCTTATGGATTTCAAGGGTGAATTCTGTCCGCCCCATCTGTCGATCTGCCCTTATCCTGTCCAGTATACGACGGAATTGGTGCTGAAGGACGGCACTTTCGCTCTCATAAGGCCTATCAGGCCCGAGGATGAGCATCTTATCGACGAACTTTTCAAGAGCTTTTCTGAGGCGACCATAAGTATGAGATTTTATAAGCGCATTATAGAGCTTCGGCACGAACAGCTCGTAATGTATTGCCAGATCGATTACGACAGGGAAATCGCCTTCGTATGTGTCACTACAAAAGATGGCAGGGACCGGATCGTCGGCGATGCTCGCCTTATCAAGCAGCCGGACCTGGATAATGCCGAGATGGCTGTGATGGTGGGAGACCCATGGCAGGGACTAGGGGTGGGCAAGAGCCTCTGCGGCCGGTGTATCAATATCGCCCGCGATCTGGGCATCAAGAGAATCTGGATGGAGATCCTTAAGATTAATTTCTATATGATGGGGTTGTCCACAAAGCTTGGGTTCAGAGTTGTCCATGAAGATGAGGACAGCGCCCGGGTAGTCCTGGAACTTTGAAGAGTGATATGATAATGCGTCTTCTGATCGTTGAACCCGATGAAAGGAATTGTGAGGCCCTGAAGAGGGTATTCCTCAAGGAAGGATACGAAGCCGATTGCACCGGCAATGCCGAGGCCGCGATGAAGCTGCTCGACGAGCTGTCTTATGACCTGATCATCTCTGAACTGACACTGCCGGGGATGGACGGAATCGAGTTCCTGAGAGCTATCAAGGTCAAAGACCCCGGCAAGAGATTTATCATCATGACGGCCAATGCCACTCTCGATAGTGCACTCAAGGCCATCAAAGGCGGCGCCTCGGACTATCTGCTCAAGCCTCTGATGTATGACGAGGCTATAAAAAGCACAAGAAAATCGCTTCAGGAAAAGCCGAGCGCTGATGCTGCGGCAATCAGCTGTGAGCCTCCGAAAAAACTTGATTTCACCCGAATATTGGGCGACAGCGGGATAATGAGGAGACTTATCGTCGATGTGAAGAAGGTTGCCGACTCGCGGAGCAACGTTCTGGTGGTGGGCGAGACCGGCACAGGCAAGGAACTCTTCGCCAGGGCTGTTCATTCAGGAAGCCCGCGGCGCAAGGGGCCGTTCATTCCGATCAATTGCAGCGCGATTCCTGAGACGCTTCTTGAGACCGAATTCTTCGGGTATGAACGCGGCGCCTTTACCGGTGCGGCTGCGCCTAAAAAAGGGCTCTTTGAGGCGGCTGACGGCGGAACACTTTTTCTTGACGAGATAGGCGACTTGGGACAGCCGCTCCAGGCCAAGCTGCTGCGGGTGATGGACGACCGCGAGATAAGGCCCTTGGGGAGCATACAGACGCGGAAGATCGATATACGGTTTGTGGCTGCAACGAACAAGGACATCGTGAAGGAGGTCAAGGAGGGAAGGTTCAGGGAGGATCTTTATTACCGGCTAAATGTGGTCACTCTAAAGATACCACCTCTAAGGGAAAGAAAAGAGGACATCCCCATCCTCACGACAACTTTTCTCGATCGCTATGCCAGGGAGATTGGCAAACCCCTCCGGTCCATAAACGACAAGGCTATGAAGCTTCTCATGGAGTACGGGTGGCCCGGCAATGTCAGGGAATTACAGAACATCATCGAACGGGCAGTGCTTCTTGCCGAAGGGGAGGTCCTGATGCCTTCTCACCTCACGGTAGAACTTCGCAATACATACACTGCTGTGGTTGTTCCAGGTCCCAACGGGTCAAACGGAGAGGGGCTTTCAATAGAGGAATATACAAAGGAATTCATACTGAAGCATCAGTCGGCCTGCAACGAACAGCAGCTTGCTGACATGCTTGGTATAACGAGAAAAGCCCTTTGGGAAAAGAGGAAACGGTGGGGGATCAAGAAATGACCTCCCCTTTGAACTGAAGGGGGCCCCGATGGATGGGGCAAGAATGTTATTTACCCTCTGATGTCTTTATGCACTCAACGGTCTGTTGAGCGATCTCGAGTTCTTCATTGGTCGGAACTATAATGACTTTGATCTTCGATGAAGGCGCGGAGATGTCCGTAATCTTGCTTGCTCGGACATGGTTTTTCGCCTCGTCGATGGCAATGCCGAGGTTTTGGAGGCCTGCGCAAGACTCTTTTCTGATAACGTTCGAATTTTCACCGATACCACCTGTGAAGATGATGGCATCAAGGTTGCCGATTGCTGCATAATAGGCGCCGATATATTTTTTAATGCGGTAACAGAACATCTCTATTGCAAGCTTCGCCGGCGCATTGCCTCCTGCTGCCAGACGCTCCACCTCGCGCATATCGTTATACCCGCAGATGCCCTTGAGGCCGCTTTCTTTGTTGAGTATCGTTTCGATTTCATCATAAGATTTACCGGTCGACCGTGCCAAGTAAAAGGGGATAGACGGATCGAGGTCTCCACAGCGGGTACCCATAACAAGGCCTTCAAGGGGCGTCATTCCCATCGAGGTGTCAATACTTTCGCCGTCTTTAATGGCCGCGGTACTAGTGCCATTGCCGAGATGGAGGGTGACCAGATTACATGAGCCAAGAGGTTTGCCAAGGTAGATAGCGCACTGCTTTGCAACATAATGGTGAGAAGTGCCGTGGAACCCGTACCTGCGGACCCTCAGCTCCTTGTAAAAGTTGTAGGGCAGCGCATAATGATAAGCATGGGGCGGCATTGTCTGGTGAAATGCTGTATCGAAGACTGCAACCTGCGGCACCGCAGGGCAGAGCCGACGGGATACTTCTATTCCAATGAGATTCGCAGGGTTGTGCAGCGGAGCGAGGGGTATCATGCCGCGGACGGCGTCGACGACTTTGTCGATGATCAAAGTCGGCTTCCAGAACGCCTCGCCGCCGTGAACGACGCGATGGCCGATGCCTGCAAGTTCATTAAGATCATGGATAACGCCGAGTTTAAGTGTTATGTCGAGGATGAGCTTGAGTCCTTCACTATGGTCGGCCACGCGGCCTTCCTCGACCGCCTCCTTGGTCTTACCTTCTCCGTTTGTCCATTTGTATTTAAGGCGGCTGGATGCCTCGCCGATCTGCTCAAGCAGTCCGCTTGTAAGGACAGAGCTGTCTTTCATGTCGAAAATCTGGTACTTTATCGAAGAGCTTCCCGCGTTTAGGACCATTACTTTCATACTTTCAGTCCTATTTGGCGGCTTGTGCCTGGATAGCGGTTATCATGACGGTATTGAGAATATCCGCCACGGTGCAGCCTCTGCTGAGGTCGTTCACCGGTTTGTTAAGACCCTGAAGGACCGGCCCTATCGCTACGGCATTTGCCGAACGCTGCACGGCTTTATATGTAGTGTTGCCCGTATTGAGGTCGGGGAATATGAAGACGGTGGCGTGTCCTGCAACTGCATGTCCTGCAACCCCGCCACCGGGAAGTTTGATTTTTGCGACAGATGAGTCGATGGCCGTGTCGAACTGAAGAGGGCCTTCGATCTTGAGGTCGGGCCTCAGCTCCTTCGCGATGCGGGTCGCTTCGCGGACCTTGTCAACATCCTTCCCTTTTCCGGACTCGCCAGTGGAATATGAAAGCATTGCTACCATAGGATCGATGCCAAATGCCGTTGCCGTTTCAGCAGAGCTGATGGCTATGTCAGCAAGCTGTTTTTCATCTGGGTTGGGATTTACTGCGCAGTCTCCGAAAACGAGGACGCGGTCTGACATACACATGAGGAATACACTCGATACGATTGATGTACCGGATTTCGTCTTGATGAATTCAAGGGCTGGGCGGATGGTGTGCGCCGTAGTGTTGATCGAACCTGACACCATGCCTGTAGCCGCTCCCTTGTGGACCATCATTGTGCCGAAGTAGCTTGGGTCGGCCATGATGTCGTACGCTGCTTCCTTTGTAATGCCTTTGTCCTTTCTGAATTCGAAGTAGGTATCGGCATAATCCTTGCGCAACTCAGATGTTGCGGGGTCGATTATGGATGCCTTATCGAGTTTCAGCCCGAGTTCGACGATTTTCCGTTTTATCTTCTTGGTATTCCCCAGCAGCGTGATAGCTACGACGTCGCGCAACAGAAGCAGTTCGCACGCCTGGAGGATGCGGGGTTCCTCGCCCTCGGGCATCACGACGTGCTGGCGCTGTGCCTTTGCGCGTTGGATCAAATCGTATTCGAACATGAGCGGTGTTACACGGTTTGAACGAGTAACATTGAGACGGTCCATAAGTTCTTTGCTGCCGATGCCTGATTCGAAGATGCCGAGGGCCGTTTCAATCTTGCGTGTGTTGTCCGGGTCCAGAGTGCCGGAGACCGAACTGATCTTAACTGTGGTGCTGAAGGTATCTGCGTCTACCAAAAGGATAGGCACAGCATCCTTGGTAAAGCCGTCGATAAGTTTCTGGACCTGTGGAGATGGCTTGAAACCTCCAGTTAGTATGATTCCGCCTATCCTCGGATAGGTAGAGGATGCGTCGGCAAGGATGCTGCCAATAGTTATATCGTCGCGGTCACCGGGCACGATTACCATGGTGCCCTCGTTTATATGATCGAGGAAGTTTGCAAGTCGCATTGCAGCGACTTTGTAATCGGCCACATCGCGCTTAAGACAGGATTCCTGTCCGCTCAAGAAAGTGGCATTGAGCCCTTCGGCGATCTCGCAGACCGTAGGCTTCCACAGCGCTTCATTCTCTAAGAGAGCGAATACTGGAATACCATGCGGCAGGATCCTGCTGAGGTGCCCCGGGGCGTCTACTACCAGGCTGGGCTGTACCCTGTTTACTACGACCGCAAAGATGTCGCATTTCTTTTTCTCTAAGGCATCGACCACGCCAGAGACAGCCTCGCTGATCTTTACCATGGAGCGCCCGTGCCCTTTCACTACAGGCATCATCAGGCATCCCAGGTTATTGGCTACATCGACGTTGAAATCGAACTCAACGGGAGAGACAGAGCTCCGGTAGTCCGAACCAGAACAAAGTACGATGTCGCATTTTGCCTCGATGGCCTTGTACTTCTCTATGATTATCTTGAGCAGTTCATCCCCCTGGTCGGCAGCAATCAAGTCTCTTGCAGCGTCGAGAGTACATCCGTACAAAGATTCATAAGGAAATTTCATGGCATAGCGGCTTTTGATAAGGTGGAGCGTGGGGTCCGGCACTATTGCATCGTGGATAATGGGTTTAAAAAAGCCTACCCTCTGGGCATGGTTCCAAAGAAGTTCCATCATGCCGAGAACGACAATTATTTTATCAACCCTCGGTTCCGCACTTGCAACATAAATACCCTTAGCCATTTACTTTGTCCCCCTTCTTCTCGCCGGCACTGAATACCCTCAGTACCCTAATAAACTCATAAGGATGCAATTCAGGCATGCTAATAGATTCATAAGTAATAATTATACATTAAGGCACTTTAAATTTTCACGTAATGCCTGTCTTTTCTGTCTGCCTTCTAAATAATAACAGTTAATGACGACGTGAGCTAGACGGCAAGGGCAGCATTTACGGCGCTACTTTATGTAGCGGATGTAACATTAGTTCACGTGCAGCCTTGATTTCAGGTTCAGCAGAACGGGCGCTATATTCGATATATTTCGCTTTCATATCAAAATATAACGATGGCTTTGCGGTCTGGCCATTTTGTCCGGGCACCGGAATTGCTCATCTGCTTGCTGGTGGATATGAAATGATAATAGAGGATGTTGTCGCGTTCCTTAAATATGTACCGCCATTTCAGTTCTTGGATGAACCGGCGCTTTCCCATTTGGCTGTCGGCATGTCCATGGAATTCTTTCCTAAGGGTACTACAATCCTTAGACAGGGCGGGCCTGCCAGCAGGTATCTTTATGTAATAAAAAAGGGTGGAGTAAAGGTATTCAGGCGGTCTGCAGGCGGCGAAGATACTATTATCGAATTTCGAGGGCAGGGAGATCTTTTTGGGTATCTTTCCCTTTTTGGCGGCGACAAATCACGGGCCTATGTTGTAACTGTAGAGGATACGACGTGCTATACCATTAAGAGAGAGACTGTGCGCCACCTTCTCGACAGTAACGACGCGGTCAGAGAATTCTTTCTTAAATCCTTTCTTAATATCTATATCGACAAGACCTTTCAGGAGATGCACGGCAAGAGCCTCTTTTTTTCAGGCTGCGGAGACCGGCTACTCTTCTCGACTGCAGTAGGAGAGGTCGTGAACAAGGTGGTTCTTACGGCCCCCCAGAAGATGTCTATAAGGGAGGCTGCAGTCCTGATGTGCACCAACAAGATCAGTTCCCTGATCCTTGCAGATGACGAGGACAAGCCGGTGGGCATCATCACCGACAGGGATATGAGGGGGAAGGTTGTCGCAAAAGGACGAGATGTGAATGATCCTGTCAGTAGTATCATGAGCTATCCCCTCATGAGGATTGATGCCAGAGACTATTGCTTTGAAGCTGTCCTGAAGATGATCAAGTACAATGTGCACCATCTCATTGTTGTGTCGGACGGTGCGTTGGCAGGCATAGTTACAAACCATGATCTGATGCTGCTTCAGGGGACGTCTCCCTTGCTTGTTGCCAAGGATATCGAGAGCCAGCAGGACATCGAAGGTCTTGCGGCATTATCGAGACAGATTTACAACGTTATCGGAATCCTTTTGAAACAAGGTGCGAGGGCAAGCAACATCACCAGGATAGTATCAGAGATCAGCGATCGCCTCGTGAGAAAGATCCTCGAGATCGCAGAGAGGCGGTTCGGCCGGCCGCCTCTTCAATATTGCTGGGTCGTCTTTGGCAGCGAAGGCCGCAAGGAGCAGGCCTTCAAGACCGACCAAGACAACGCCATCATTTTTGCTGACCCTATTACAACCTATGAAACGGATGAGGCTAAGAAGTATTTTTCAGTATTCGCCGCTTTTGTAAGGGACAGCCTTGTCCAGTGTGGTTATCCGTTCTGTCCCGACGCCCACATGGCGAGTAATCCGCGATGGTGCCGGTCTCTTTCGGACTGGAAGAAATTTTTTTCGGACTGGGTCGCGGCTCCTGCTACCGAACTCGGAGAAGCGGGGGTTAACTCTCTCATCTTTCTCGACTTTCGGGCTGTGGGTGGCGAGTTCTCGCTTGCGGACCAACTCAGGGATTCCTTGATAGGGATACTCCGAGACCGGTCGGAATTCATTGGGCATATTGCGAGCCTGGTTGCCAGAAACAAGCCGCCCATCGGTTTCCTGAAATCAGTGATGATCGAAAAAAGCGGTGAGCATAAGGACAAGCTGAATCTCAAGGTCAAAGGGCTCGCACCTCTCGTCGGTATCGTGCGCCTCTTCTCGCTTGAAGCAGCGATAAGAGAAACGTCCACCCTGGAACGGCTGGACGCCCTCAAAGCGCGTAACGACGATGTAGCTGAATACGGAGAGGAGATAGCCCATGCATTTGAATTCATCATGCTACTCAGGCTCCAGCATCAGATGGAGCAGCTCAGTCGAGGTCAGGAGCTTGACAATCTAATCAGCCCCGACAGTTTGACGAGTCTTCAGAAGAAGACCCTCAAAGAGGCCTTTAATCTGATATCTAAGCTTCAGGAATCGATCAGTGAACGATATAACCCGCTTAAGCGAGTATTGACATGCCGGGAAGATTAAGAAAACGGACCCAGATGATTGTAGACGAGAATATGGCGATTACACACGCAAATTATGTAGTAATAGACATTAAACTCAGCGGGCTCGTTGAGGAAAGAAACTCTATTCTATCGATCGGTGCTATCATGATGTCCGGCGGCCGGATTGAGCTTGGAGAGACTTTTTATCGCCTTTTGAATCCCGATGCGGAGTCATCAGTGCCGAATCCGACGGCACAAGGGGTTACCCAGGCAAGCATCCTGCTGGAACCGAATCTTGCACCTGTTCTTTCGGAGTTCCTGTCTATAAGTGGGAACGATATCCTTTTGGGCCATCTGGTCTCTACCGATCTCGCCTTTCTTAAAAATGAAGTTAAACGACTTATTGGAACGGAGGTGAAGAATCCTGTAATCGACACGTATCAGATTTATCATTGGATAATGAGGCGTGAAGCATCTGGCGCGTTTTATACGCCCAGAGACGTGAAGCTGTATGAGGTGGCTTCCCAGCTGGGCGTGTCCGTGTCGAGCAATCATAATTCCATGAATGATGCCTTTATAACAGCTCAAGTTTTTCAGCGGCTCATGCCCATGCTGATTAGTGCCGGGGTAAAAACGGTCGGTGATCTGCTGCGAATCGGAGACCCTTCGGGAGGGTTGAGGTGACGGCAAAAAGAGCCGGGCAGCAGCACTGCATGACAGAATATTAGCTGCATCTAGTCGGTATCCGGATTAACCGCGGTTGTTCACGCGGGGAATGCCTTTTACACGAAGCGGGTTATGTGAAAGGTGTCGTGTTATCCCGCATAACAAGGAGGGAAAATGGCAGCAGAGAGTGCAGTTAGTATCAATAAGGTGCCAGGGAAGGCATGGGTTGTTACCTTTGCCGGTATGACTATCAACTTGTGTTTGGGAATCCTGTATGCATGGAGCGTATGGGCGAAGGCCCTGATTGACGTAAAAAATGCTGGGCAGCCTATGAGCGGAATCAATGAGGGCTGGACATATCTGACCAATGCGGAGGCAGCCACCCCATTTTCCCTTTGCGTTATCATCTTTGCATTGTTCATGATTCCCGGCGGACGCATCCAGGACAAGTTCGGGCCGAAGGTCGGAGCGACGGTCGGTGGTCTGTGTCTGGCTGCCGGCTGTATCCTCGCAGGCCTGATGAGGAGCTACTCAGGTTTGATCCTCGGCTTCGGAATCCTCGGCGGCATTGGAATGGGTATCGGCTATGCCGCCCCAACGCCGGCTGCTTTGAAATGGTTCGGACCTCATAGAAGAGGCCTGATTGCCGGTCTGGTTGTGGGGGGATATGGAGGAGCGGCTCTTTACATTGCGCCGCTTGCGCAAAAACTGATCGACTCTTATGGTGTATCGGGCAGTTTTATTGGTCTGGGGGTTTTCTTCGCGGTAGTCGTGGTTATAGCTGGACAGCTTTTGTCATGGCCGCCAGCCGGTTATGTGCCTCCTGCGGCAGCAGCGCAGACCGCAGCTGGAGCAGCGGCAACGGCTAAAAAGCAGACTGCACATAACTGGAGTGCCGGCGAAATGACTAAGACATGGCAGTTTTATGCACTGGTGATCCTGTTTATCGGCTCCACGCAATCAGGACTAATGATCATCGCCAACGCAGCAGGGATACTAGCAAAAGCGGCAAAGGGAGTTCCATTCCTCGTTGCTAATGCATGGATCCTTGTCTCATTCGGTGGGGCCATCAATGCATTGGGCAGAGTAGGTACAGGCATGTATTCTGATAAGATCGGACGTGCAAATGCTTACACCCTGAACTGTATTATTTCGGCTGTTTGTCTCTTTGCCATGCCTTCCATCATCGCTTCCCAGAACGTCGTCCTGCTCTTCCTGGCGGTAGGAATCGCTTACTGGCAGTATGGCGGCGGACTAGCATTACTGCCTGCTTTCACAGCCGATTTCTTCGGCGCAAAGAACCTCGGATTCAACTACGGGCTCGTATTTCTTGGGTGGGGGCTCGGGTTCTTTATGGCAAGACTGGCCGGCACCATTAAGGATATGACCGGCAGCCTCGATTACGCATTCTATCTTTCGGCTGCGGTCCTGATCGTCGCCGTCCTACTGGTGAGGATTACTTCGAGACCCAGCTGGGCAACGATATCTCAAGATGACGTCGCAGTGAAGTCGACGTAAAAAGAGGGATAAGGACAGCACTGATGCGGATTTAGATTTGGAAACACAGAATCAAAAATATAGTTTTGGAGGAAAAGCTAGATGAGTGAGAAAGTTGAAAAAGGCGTCGAAACATCAGAGGCTGAGATAGCGGTACACTGGGGGGAAGAGGAATTTTACAAACCATCGACAAAGTTCATTGCGCAGGCAAATATGACCGATGAAACGATCTATGATCGTTTTTCATTGGAAAATTTCCCAAACTGTTTCAAGGAGTATGCAGACCTTTTGACTTGGTACAAGTACTGGGACGAAACCCTCGACACCAGTGATGCCCCTTGCTACAAATGGTTCAAGGGCGGGTTGATTAATGCAAGTTACAACTGTATTGACAGACATCTTGCAAAGAACAAGAACAAAACTGCGATCCACTTCGTACCAGAACTTGAGACTGATAAGACCGAGCACGTCACCTATCAGGAGTTGTATGTGAGGGTGAATGAGTTTGCAGCGATCCTCAGGGACTATTGCGGTCTAAAGGCAGGGGACAGGGTAACACTGCACCTGCCGATGGTAGCAGAGCTTCCCATCACAATGCTTGCTTGTGCAAGACTCGGTATCATCCACTCTCAGGTCTTCGGGGGGTTCAGCGGCAAGGCATGCGCTGACAGGATTGTTGACTCGGGAAGCGACTACCTGATAACGATGGATGCGTATTTCAGGGCCGGGCAGGTTCAAGATCACAAGGAAAAGGCTGATATTGCTGTTGCAGAGGCGGCAGCAGAAGGTCGGAAGATCAAAAAGGTACTGGTATGGCAGCGCTATCCCGGCAAATATTCTGCTAAGACCCCTATGGTGGAAGGCCGCGACGTCTTCGTAAACGACCTGCTGAAGAAGTATTATGGCGTAAGGATTGATCCGGTTCCGATGCCTGCTGAAGCGCCGCTTTTTCTCATGTATACCAGCGGCACAACTGGAAAGCCCAAAGGAGCTCAGCACAGCACTGGCGGTTATCTTGCTTATGTTGCCGGGACATCGAAATACATTCAGGACATTCATCCTGAAGACGTATATTGGTGTATGGCCGATATCGGCTGGATCACCGGTCATTCTTATATTGTTTATGGTCCGTTGGCATTATGTGCATCTAGTGTTATTTTCGAAGGAGTTCCGACATATCCGGATGCAGGCAGAGCCTGGAGGATTGCCCAGGACCTGGATGTTAACATCTTCCATACCGCACCTACCACCATCAGGGCGCTGAGAAAGGTCGGTCCGGATGAGCCGGCGAAGTACAATTATCACTTCAAGCATATGACCACAGTTGGTGAGCCGATCGAGCCTGAGGTTTGGAGGTGGTATTACAACGATGTTGGTAAAAAAGAGGCGGCCATTTGTGATACGTGGTGGCAGACTGAAAACGGCGGGTTCCTATGCAGTACAATCCCTGCAATAAAGCCCATGAAACCGGGCAGCGCAGGCCCCGGTGTTCCCGGCATCCATCCGATTATTTATGACAATGACGGGAATATAGTCCCGGCAGGATCGGGCAAAGCAGGAAATATCTGCATACAGAATCCGTGGCCCGGCATGTTTCAGACCATTTGGGGAGACCGTGACCGTTTTGTTAAGACCTATTTTGAAAGATACTGCAAAGACCCGAAAAGCAAAAGATGGCAGGATTGGCCGTATCTTACCGGTGATGCAGCGGTTATGGCAGCTGATGGGTACGTCCGTATCCTTGGCAGAATCGACGATGTCATCAACGTTTCCGGTCATAGACTGGGGACCAAAGAGATTGAATCCGCCGCGCTTACCCACCCTGATGTGGCAGAAGCGGCAGTTGTTCCGGTTAAGCATGAGGTTAAGGGCAAGGAACCAGATTTGTATGTTGCCCTGAAACCAGGCAAAAAAGCGAGCCCGGAAGTGGCAAAAGCAATATCAGCATGCATAGTCAAGGAAATCGGTGCAATCGCCAGACCAAGAAAGGTCTGGATAGTCCCTGACATGCCGAAGACCAGGTCAGGAAAGATCATGCGTCGCGTACTTGGCGCTATTTCCAACGGCACTGATGTGGGCGATGTCATGACGCTGGCAAATCCTGAAATAGTCACGCTGATCAGCGAGATGGTCCAGGGAGACGCTAAGATCGAGTTCTAGACGCTCAAACTGATTCGCAGAATTGATTTAGCGGTATCCAAAAAGAGGGGGGGGTATGAAAGGTCTTTTCAGCCCCCCTTCTCTTATGCGTACGTTATAGCGACAAGGAGAGAAGCTAAATGAGCGGAAAAAACGTAAAGGAAGCAATAGAAGGCACTGAAACAACAGAAGCCGATATAGCGGTACACTGGGGTGAAGAACAATATTTCTATCCCTCGGCGAAATTCATCGCCCAGGCGAACATCACGGATGAAAAGATTTACGACCGGATGTCCCTGGACAAATGTCCTGAATACTGGAAGGAGTACGCCGACCTGTTGACCTGGTACAAGTATTGGGACACAATTCTAGACACTAGTGATGCTCCCTGCTACAATTTTTTCAAAGGCGGATTGATCAACGCAAGCTACAACTGTGTTGACAGGCATCTGGCTAAGTATAAGAACAAGACAGCGATCCATTTTGTCCCAGAGCTTGAAACCGATAAGGTCGAGCATGTCACCTATCAGGAGCTGTATGTTAGGGTGAATGAATTTGCCGCTGTTCTAAAATACGAATGCGGTCTTATGGCTGGAGACAGGGTAACACTACACATGCCGATGGTTGCAGAGCTCCCCATCACGATGCTTGCATGCGCCAGGCTCGGCATCATCCACTCTCAGGCCTTTTGCGGCTTCAGTGGCAAGGCCTGCGCCGACCGGATCGTAGACTCGGGAAGTCACTATCTGATCACGATGGACGCGTATTTCAGGGGCGGGTCGCTGATCGATCACAAGGAAAAGGCCGACATAGCCGTTGAGGAGGCTGCACAAGAGGGCAGGAAGATCGAGAAGGTCCTGGTATGGCAGCGCTATCCCGGCAAATATTCCTCAAAGACCCCGATGGTAGAAGGACGGGATGTCTTTGTCAACGACCTGTTGAAGAAATATTATGGAGTGCGGATCGAACCGGTACCGATGCCCGCCGAAGCTCCACTCTTTCTGATGTATACGAGCGGCACGGCAGGAAAACCAAAGGGTTGCCAGCATAATACCGGAGGATATCTTGCATACACGGCGGGCACCTCCAAGTATGTCGAGGACATCCATCCTGAAGATGTTTACTGGTGCATGGCCCATATAGGATGGATCACCGGCCATTCGTACATTGTGTACGGTCCCCTTGCAATCGCTGCCTCTACGGTTATCTACGAAGGTATTCCCACATATCCGGATGCAGGCAGATGCTGGAAGATCGCACAAGACCTCGATGTGAATATTTTCCACACCACTCCGACGGCCATCAGGGCGCTCAGGAAGGTCGGTCCCGACGAGCCTAAGAAGTATAATTACCACTTCAAGCATATGACGACCGTCGGAGAGCCGATCGAGCCCGAGGTCTGGAAGTGGTATTATCACGAGGTCGGCAAGGACGAGGCTATAATTGTCGATACATGGTGGCAGACAGAGACCGGGGGCTTCCTCTGCAGCACGCTTCCTGCACTGCAACCGATGAAGCCCGGAAGCGCAGGGCCAGGCATGCCCGGCATTCACCCGATTGTCTATGATGAGCATGGAAACGTCATCCCTAATGGCTCCGGGAAGGCCGGAAACATTTGCATTCAGAACCCGTGGCCAGGCATGTTCCATACCATATGGGGAGATCGCGACCGGTTCGTCAGGCAATATTTTGAAAAGTACTGCAAAAATCCAAAGAGCAAGGATTGGCGGGATTGGCCTTACCTTACCGGCGATGCTGCGGTCATCGCGTCCGACGGTTATGTCCGCATCTTAGGCCGAATTGACGATGTTATAAATGTTTCGGGCCATAGGCTCGGGACCAAGGACATCGAGTCAGCAGCTCTCACCGTCTTGGAAGTAGCGGAAGCCGCCGTTGTCCCTGTCAAGCATGAAGTGAAAGGCATAGAGCCCGATCTGTACGTCGCATTGAGACCAGGCATTCAGCCGAGCGAGGACTTGGCCAAAAAGATCATGAAGGCCATTGTTACCGAGATCGGACCTATTGCAAAACCGGGGAAGGTCTGGATCGTGCCTGATATGCCCAAGACGCGTTCTGGAAAGATTATGCGCCGGGTACTGGGTGCTATTTCTAACGGCACTAATGTGGGAGATGTCATGACACTGGCAAATCCTGAAATAGTCGATATGATCACAAAGATGGTGCATGGAGAGACCAAAGTCGAGTTCTAGATTCTCAAACTGATTGCAGAGTTGATTTGGCAGTGATAAAAGAAAGTGAGATAGGAAAGTCTTTTCAGCCCTTTCTATTATGTGTACAATAATAGCGGCAAGGGTCCAATTGCTATTTTTGTAATGGAGACTGTAATGAGAAAGACGGGGTTCCTCTATGACGAACGCTATCTGCTGCATCATACGGGACCGGAGCATCCAGAGTCACCCGAACGTCTGCTTGCTATTTACCGAGGTGTGGAAGAAGGTGGCCTGCTGCCGCAGCTGACGTTGCTCAAGGCGGGCCGAGCTAAGCAGGAGTGTATCGAGGCTGTTCATAGTATAAAGCTCATCATGCGCTTTGAAGAAGCTAGTCTCTTGGGAATGGATATGCTCGACCATCCCGACAATCAGATTTGTCGTGATACTTTCGAGACCGCCATGCTGGCGGCGGGCGGCGTTATCGACTCTGTGGAAATGGTAATGAGAGGCGAGATCGATAACGCCTTCTGCGCGGTAAGACCTCCCGGGCATCATGCAGAGGTCAACAGGGTCATGGGGTTCTGTTTCTTCAACAATATCGCAATCGCAGCACGATATCTGCAGCGCAAATGGAGAGTACAGCGGATCGGCATAGTGGATTTCGACGTCCATCACGGCAACGGCACCCAGAGTATTTTCGATGACGATCCTTCGGTCTTCTTTTATTCTATACATGAGCATCCTTCATTTGCATATCCGGGCACCGGCAGGGAGTTTGAAAAAGGGTCGGGCCTGGGTGAAGGTTTTACGCTGAATTCAACAGTATTGCCGGGACAGGGCGATGATGCTTATAAAGCGTTATTGCGGCGGGATTTGCTGCCCGCTTTCGAGCAATTCAAACCCGAGGTCATTCTAGTGTCGGCAGGCTTCGATGCTCATATCGACGATGACATGTCCGACATAAACCTGTCGACGGAGGGCTTTTCGTGGGTTATGGAACAACTTGTAGCGATGGGGGACAAATATGCGGGGGGGCGAATCATCTCGGTCCTCGAAGGCGGCTATGCTCTGAATCGCCTGCCTGAACTTATACGCAATCATGTTAAAATCCTGCTTGGCAGTGAAGGATGAAAGGGGGCGCGCACTATGTTTATAGATAAATCAATGACGAGTAAGGTTATCACGATCAGTAGGGACGCTGGT
>Ga0181523_10001793_pt1 | contig 22245 bp, 25 predicted proteins | sample PEATcosm2014_Bin_43_FD_119752 | JGI IMG/M metagenome (GOLD analysis project Ga0181523, IMG submission 119752) | Peatland microbial communities from MTU Mesocosm Facility, Houghton, MI, USA - PEATcosm2014_Bin05_30_metaG | ecosystem: Environmental > Terrestrial > Soil > Wetlands > Peat | place... | reverse complement strand
TTAATCACCCGTTAATCATCTGGTCAGACTGTCCACCTAACGTCCGGGCCATGGCACCTCGCTCAGGCGTGATCGCTCGAAGCGCCGGGCCGCGCTACAGCGCTCGACTCCTCGTCATCGACGAAGACGAGAAGCGAGCTCTCAAGATGAAGGCGGGGCTGGAACAGCAGGGCTTCGCTGTTCGGTGCGCCGGCGACGGGCCGGCAGGCTTCGCGCTCATGGCCCAACAGATGCCCGATCTTCTGCTCGTGGACGCCATCCTTCCGGGCATGCCAGCCATCGACGTGTGTCGCCACCTGCGCAGAGTCGGGTCGGACGTGCCGATCATCGTCTTGAGCCCACGATCCGACGAGATCGACGTCGTCGTCACGATGGAGATGGGCGCCGACGACTTCATTGCCGAACCCTATGGCATGCGCGAACTGGTGGCTCGGGTCAGGGCCGTGCTTCGCCGGAGCAACAGGTCGGCGATCAGCCATTCCACACCGCCCCCGGGCGAAAGGTATTCGTCGGGCGGACGGCAGTCGGCCCGCTCCGCGGCGACGGGCGCTCAGAATGATCCGAGCCCGCAGGCCCAGCCGGCACGGATCACGGGCGCCCGGGTCGGATCGTCGCGGAACGGCATGCCGGACCAGGGCGGTAACGCCAGGCCGGACATCCTCAAGGTCGGCGATCTCAGCCTAGACCGGGCAAGACATGAGGTACTTCTCGAGGGCAAGCCGATCGAAGTTCCGCGGCGAGAATTCATCCTGCTCGAGGCGCTCATGGAGAAGCCCGGGCGGCTGCTCACTCGCCAGGTGCTGATCGAGCGGATCTGGGGACCGGGGTGGGGAAGCCGCAGGATTCTCTCGACTCTGGTGAACCGGCTGCGTGCCCTGATCGAGTCCAATGCGGACCACCCGACGCGGATTGTGACGATCCGCGGCATCGGCTATCGCTACGAGGTTCCGAACGAGGGCGGGGCAGCCCGTCCCCGCGTTATCGAACACACGTACGTCTCCTCCCCTGTCAGTGGGCAAGGATGACGGTGAACCCGAGGCCCCGGTAGATCATCCGCAGCCACGAGCGCTCCCTTGGTCGGCGCGCTCGAGTTCGGATCAGGAGCTCCCGACAGAGGGCAGTCCGAAGTCGTGCAGCACGTTGGTGAAGGCCACCTCCTCGGTCCTGCCATCGGTCGAAAACGCTTGTTCCCAGGCTGCCAGCCGCTTCCCGGTCAGCCCGGGCAGCTGCTGTAGATCCTCCAGCAGCCGCTCGTCGTCGAGCACGAGGACGGCCATGTCGTCCGCGATGCGACGGGGTGCCGCTCCCCTTTCCAGCGCCGCATCGAGGGCTCCTAGCGCCGAGATCACCGGCGCCGCCTGGTGGTAGAGCAAGTCGCCGTCGGGATGGCGGTCGTGGCCGACCAGCTTGGAGTATCCAAGGAAAGTGAACGGGACCCGCCCGAGCAGGCTGGCGTACTTCACCCCCAGGCTGGGCACACGAGTCGGCGGCGCGACCGAGCTCCCCGGATGCTGCGCCGCCCCGCACGCGGTCAGCAGCAGCGCGCACAGGGTTAACAGGCTGGCGAACCGGCGCACCGGGCAAACCTACCAGTGGGTGCGTTCATGGCAGTCCAGCGATGACCCCGGTAATTGGCCTGATCCCCCACCCGAGCCTCGTCGGAGAAGAGCTGACAGTTACCGCCGGCACCGGCCGATATTACCTAGGTGATAAAGGCGCCGGTTCGTCGGGTTATGGTCGCAGCCGCCGTGGTCGGGCTGGCTGCGCAGCTCGGCGGCCCGCCGGCGCAAGGGGCCCTGAGCCGGCCGCGGCTCGCCGCCGGCCAGGTAAGGGTCATATGTCCGGTCACGGAACGGCAGCTGCCCGGTGCGGCCACCCCGCCTCGGCCGGTGGCGACGGGAACAAGCGAGCAACTGCAGGTGACCGTGCCTCCCCTCGTCTTCGTCAGGGCAGAGCCCGGCATCCTGCTGGTCACCACCAATACCGGACGCCCGCCGGCGACGACGGACGTCTTCTACCTGATCCGCCGCGGCCGGGCCGGCCGCGCCCCGGCGCCTATGGCCGAGACGGTCCTGCGCTGGTGTGGCTGAATAGCGGCGGAAGGTCAACCGGCAAACGGTCTGCGATGGCTCGGCCTCCTTGCTGCGAGCGTGTTGGGGACGGCTACGGTGACGTCGGTGACCGCTCCATCGCCTCCGCCGCGGTCTCCCCGCCCGGCTGACCAGCCGCGAACGCTCAGCGGGACGCCGTCAACGGCGCCGCGACGATGACGGGCACCGTCGACACCGTCGGCCCGATCGCCGGGCTGATCATCGGAATCGTCCTCCTGGCTCTGGCGCCGCTCGTCTACCGGTTCGCTCCTCGCCTCAATGCGGCCGTTCGCGGCCTTCTCAACCGTGGCGCCTTCGGCGGGATGGATCGGGGAGACGACTACTGGGAGCGGTTCAACGCCTTCGAGCGGGTGGCTGCGGCCCTCATGGTGGGAGGCATCGGCGTCGCCGCCATCGTCGTCTCGATCCTGACGCTGGCGGGTCACTGATCGGCAACAGGCCTCCTCGCCACTGATGACCGGATTACTGTCACATCGTCACCGTCTGCCGCTTCGTCGCGAGCGGGTCGCAGAGGAGGGGGTTTCGTTGAACGTCGCACCCGGGCTCGCCTCTCCGAGGCGCCGATCTCTCGCAGCGGCTACCGCCGCCGTGGCACTCGCCCTGGCGGCTGCAGCCTGTGGCGGTGCCGCCGCGCCCAGCACGACGACCCCGACCATCTCGATCGCAACCTCGACAACGGCCCCGCCCGGCGGTTCGACGGCGCCGAGCACGACGAGCCCGGCGACGTCCACCACCTCGAGCGGCGGCTGCTCGCTCGGCGTGATCGAGCAGATCTCGGGAGAGTCGGCGAGCGAGGACGAGCAACGGACGGAGTCGTGGGTGACGCTCGGCGTCAACAACTGGACGGTGTTCGTCCCCAACGGTTCCTGGCACCTGTCGGCGAGCACGGCCGCCGGCGCCGACGTCGTCTCTCCCGACGGCTTGTCGGACGCCAGCCTTTCCGAAGGTGGCGGCCTCTCCCCCTCCACCTACCAGGCGCTCGCCCAACAGCTGCTCTCGGGGGTCTCCAACCTCCAAGTCATCTGCCAGTCGCCGAACGAGCAGAGCGCCGCCGGCGAGACGCAGGCAACCGAGGCCACCGGTGTCTACAACGGCGAGGCGATCCATCTCGTCTACGCCTTGACGATCCAGGCCGAGACGCCCTCCGGTTTCTTCGGCGCCGTGACACGGTCGATCTACGCCCCGATCTCGCAGTGGTCGACGAGTGTCGAGCAGGCGCTCTGGCTCATCATCAAACGGGCCGTCTTCGTGCCCTCCGCTCCGTGAGAACGGGCCGCCGTGCCGTGGCGGTGAGCGCCCACGCCATCACCCTCGTTGCAGCGATCAGGCGGCGGTTACTGCGGCGGTAGGGCGGCGATGCCGTCGATCTCCACGAGCTGGCCCCGGTAGCCGAGGGCAGCGACGCCAAGCAGCGTGCTCGGGGGGCGGTGGGGGGCGAGGCGGGCGGCGAGGGCGTCCCAAGCCCGAACGAGATCGCTCTGCCCGCCGACGACGTAGATCGTCGTGCGGACGAGATGGGCGGCGCCGGCGCCGTGCTGAGCGAGGACGGCCAGCAGGTTGTCGAGGGCGGCGTGGGCTTGGGCGGTGACGTCGCCGGGGGCGACGACGTTTCCCGCTCGGTCAAGAGGGCAGGCGCCCGCTGTGAAGACGATCGAGCCGGCCGTCACGACGGAGGCGTAGTCGTACGGCACTCCGGCATAGAGCGGTGCGGCCCCCTGCTCAGGTGGCGACATGAAGCCGAGTCTCGCACTCAGGAGGCGCCGCCAGGCGGGCCTCGATGCCTCAGCTCTCCTCGGCCTCGAGAATCCGCCGCAGTTGGCGCACGGCCGCCCGGTCACCCGGGCCGTCGCGAGCCAGCAGGCGCTCAGCCACGGCGCTGCGGTGGGCGGCGTCGACGTTGCCGCCGTACTTGAACTTGGCGCGGACGCTCTCGACCGTGATGCGGATGCCCCGGATCGCCCGCAACGAATTGGCGTGCTCGATGGGGTCGACCTGACCCTCGTCGATGGGCAGCGTGCTGAGCTGGCGGCGCAGGATGGCGGCCGTCTCCTCCGCCTCCTCGGTCAGCTCCACCGTGCCGAAGAGCTGGGCGGCTGCGTAGTAGGTCGTCGGGATGCCATAGGCGGGATCCTCGTCGCCGATGGCCTTCCACGACGCCGGGATGAAGGCCCAGTCGCCGGCGACGCTCAAGACCACGTGCGGGTTCTCGGCGAGCGCCTCCCAGATGGGGTTCGGCCGCGCCAGGTGCAACAGGACGAGATCTTCGCCCCCCTCCCCCACCGTGAGGGCGAACTGGGTCGGCACGATGACCGGGTAGAGGCGACCCGACCCGGCAGCCACGAGATGCCCGAAGCCCTGCGCCCGCACGAACTGGCGCCATTCGTCGTCGTCGCGGGCGGCGTCCCAGCGATGGATGAGCATGCTCAGGCCTTCTGTCGATGCCACGTCATGCACCGCAATCTAGGCGGCAGCTACGGTGCTGTCACCGCTCCCTGCGACGTGCCGGTCCTTCGCCCATGCCCGAGCCCTCCCACCGTCCTCCCGCCTACGGCGCCGACCGCCGTTTTGCACGAGACGTCCGCGGCGTCATCGAGGAGCTCCGGCCGGGCGAGGTCGTGACCTACGGCGAGGTCGCCCGCGAGGCCGGCCATGACGGTGCCGCCCGCGCCGTCGGGACGTTGCTCGCCCGAGAGGGTGACGACCTGCCCTGGTGGCGCGTCGTCACGACGACGGGACGGCTGGTGCCGGGGCATGAGGCCGAGCACGCACGGCGACTGCGGGCCGAGGGCGTCGAGCTCACCGGCGTGCCGGCGCATGTCCGCCGGCTGCGACGCCGGCGTGCTGGCCCGCCGTAGGTCGTGGCGAACCTTGGCAGGGGTTTCATGGCCACTTTCGACCGGAACGGCATACCAAGGTTGCTGCCGAGGGGCGGCGGTTATCGGCCGGGGGCAGTCACTTGGGCCGAGCCGCCCTGTGTGCCGCCCGCCGCGGCACGCGCAGACCGAGGAGGCGGTCCACAAAAGGAGCGATAGCGTTGGCGAGCACCTCGCTGCCGGCGATGTTGAGGTGGATGCCGTCGAGGCGCACGGGCGTGAGGACGCCGTTGATCACGAGGCTGCCGGCGTATCCGCCGCTGCGGGTGTCGAGGACGATGCCGGGGTTGTAGTAGGTGACTCCGCGGTGGCGTGCGGCTTGCGCTGCGTAGATGCGGTCGATCGCCTCCATGGCTGCGTTGAGCGTGGGGTCCTGCATGGCGGGCTCCCCGATCCACAGCACCTTGCAGCCCTCTTTCACCAAGGCCTCCATCGTGGAGGCGACGGTCTTGGCATAGGCGGCGTCCCAGAGCCGGCTCCCGACGGGCCGGTAGAGCCCGTCCACGAGGATCTCCTGGTCGTCGTTGGCGCTCCCCATCCAGATGACGAGCTTCGGCCGGCGCGCCGCCACGACGGCGAGCAAATGGCTCGGCCAGTCGAAGAAGTCCGGCCGCACCATCCCCGTGCCGACTTGGTACTCCGCCAGGGTGCGCGTCGTCGTGGAGTTCTCGTGCAGCGCCCACCACGCCCACTCCGGCCCGGCGGCGGTCGAGTCGCCGGCGAAGTAGATGGGCGGTCCGGCCGGCCCCGCCTTCGCAAGGCGCAGCGGCCCGCGGGGCAGGCGGTGGGCGAGCACGTCGTGCCCGAGGGCCACGAGCTGCTTGGTGTTGAGGGAGGAGAAGTCCCCGGGCGACTGCCACAGGAGCCAGAACGACGTCGTGCCCTGTGAGAAGTAGAGGTAGCGGTTGTTGGCGATGATGGCCTCGCGGCCGAGCCCGTTCACCGTCACCAAGGTGTCGACGTACTGCGTGGCCTCATCGAACGAAGTCCGCGGCTCGACGGCGAGGGCGAGGAAGGAGTTCTTCCCGACGAGCCACTGGCAGTACGGGTAGGTCGGTGTCGGCTCCCCGACGGGGCCGCCGAACTGTCTTTCGATCTGTGAGCGGCTGAGCAACAGGCAGGCGAGCCGGGTGGCGCGATTGCCGAGCGACCCGTCGTCGATGCGCTTCGGCCGCCGTCGTGCGACCGTGCTCGGGGGGACGCTCGAGGTCGTCGTGCTCACCGGCTTGGTCGAGCTCGAGCGGCAGGCGGCCGACGACTGCCCGGCTGCGCAGCTCGAGGAAGCCTTCGTGGCCGACCGCTCTGAGACGGCGACGAGGATGCCGCCGGCGAGCCCGAGAACGACGACGAGCGCCACGACGAGCGCGACAAGGCGCGAACTACGAGTCACAACGGCAACGACGCTAGGCGACCAACGGATCTTGCGGTCAAATCTGCGGTCATCGTCCTGCCAGGAGAGTGCGGATGCCGGTGCGTGGGGCGGCGCTCGCGTATCGTCGCGAGATCGCCCACCGCCCGCCACCCTCGGACACTCCGCTCAGCCCGCGCGCCCTGGCTCGCCGCCCCCGGCGTCTGGCCGCCGTCGTGCTGGCTGCGTGCCTCGTAGCGGCTGTCGTCGTCGGCGTCGTGACTCGCAACGGCCACCACCAGGCGGCGCCGTCAGGGTCCACGACCTCGACCGCAGCGAAGTCCTCGACATCGCTCGGCCCGGCCTCGACGACGAGCACGACGGTTCGAAAGGCGGTGCCCATCACCATCGCCGCCGTCGGCGACACGATGCTCGGGAACACGCCGCTGCTCCCGCCAGACCCGGCTTCCTACTTCGACGCCGTCAAGTCGGAGCTCGTCTCGGGTGCCGACATCGTCTTCGGGAACCTCGAAGGCACCCTCACGACGGCCTCGGCGAGCAAATGCGGCGTCGGCAGCGTGCCCTCGGAGGACTGCTACGCCTTCCGGGACCCACCGAGCTACATCCAGTACCTCAAGGACGGGGGCTTCACGGTCCTGAACGATGCCAACAACCACTCCTTCGACTTCGGCGCCGCCGGCCAGGCACAGACCGTGCAGGTGATCCACGCCGCCGGCCTGAAACAGACCGGGCTACCGGGCGAGATCACCCTCGTGCCGGTGAAAGGGGTGACGGTGGCCTTCCTCGCCTTTGCCCCCTACAGCTACGACGCCAACCTCCTCGACTTCACGGCCGCCCGCGCCTTGATCGAGAGAGCCAAGAAGGAGGCCGCCTTCGTCGTCGTCTACATGCACGCCGGCGCCGAAGGCTCCGACGCCGACCACGTCACGGGGCAGGAGGAGTACTACCTGGGCGAGGACCGGGGAAACGCCGAGGCCTTCGCCCACATGGCCATCGACGTCGGCGCCAGCCTCGTGATCGCCAGCGGGCCGCACGTGCTGCGCGGCATGCAGTTCTACAAGGGACACCTCATCGCCTACAGCCTGGGGGACTTCGCCAGCTACGAGGACTTCTCCACCGAAGGCCTCCTCGACATCAGTGTCATCCTGCACGTGACGCTGTCGTCGACCGGCGCCTTCGAGCACGCCCAGATCTTTCCGATCGAATTCGTCGGCGAGGGCCAACCGGTGCCGGGCGGGGGCGCCGTCGCCTTCGTGAGCCAGCTCTCGACGGAGGACTTCGGCGCAAGCGCTGCTCGCATTTCGGCCACAGGCGTCATCAGCCAGCCCTAGCTGCGGGTCCGGCGCAGGGCGGCTCAGCCGGCGAGGGCCACCAGCTCAGCCATGTCGTCCTCGATCCCGCGGCAGAGCACCTCGATGTCCGGAGCGGCGTCGTAGTCGCCCGTGACGCCGAAGGTGACGTGGCCGTCGTAGGAGAAGATGGCGATGCCGATGCGGACCTGACCGGCGAGCGGGACGTACGGATAGGCCATCAGCATCCGCCGACCGAGTACGTAGAGAGGGATCTGGGGGCCGGGGACGTTCGTCGTGACCGTGTTGATGTTGCGCTGCGGCGTCTTGGTGGCGATGCGGGCCCCGAGGGCGAGCAGCGCCGGCGGGGCGAAGCCCGACAGGGACGTGAGCGCCTCGCCGGCCACGGCCTGGCGCGAGTCCTTCAGGTCCGCCAGCTGGGCGCTGACGGCGTGCAGGCGCTCAGCGGGGTCGGCGAGCGCCACGGGCAGCTCGGCGAACATAGCGGACACCTTGTTCGCCATGCTGCCGTCCCCGACGGCGACACCTCGTTCGTCCCGTGGGCGGACCGAAACGGGCACCATCGTGCGCAGCACACGGTCGACCGGCTCGCCGCGTGACTCGAGCAAGGTTCGGAAGCCCCCCGTGATGGCCGCCAGCACGACGTCGTTGAAGGAGCCGCCGAGCCCCTTTCGCACCCGCTTGATCTCCTCCACCGAGCTCGTCGCCCAGGCGTAGCGCCGGTGCGGCCCGATGGGGCCGTTCAGGCTGGAGGCCACCGTCGGGCGGATGAGGCCGGCGAGGCCGGCGAGCCCCTGCCCGGCTTGGCGGAGCTGCTCGACAGCATGGCGGGGCACTCGGGTGGCGGCCCGCACGGCGCGCATCTGCTCGAAGGGGCTCACCGCCATGGCACCGACGGCGTCCAAGGCCAAGGCCACGCCGGAAAGCGACTCGGCCGGGTGCCAGGGCGCCGGGGCGGGGCGGGGCGGATCCGGGTCGGCGTCGAGCACGACGGTGAGCAGCTCGGTGCCGGAGACACCGTCGACCATGCAGTGGTGCACCTTCGACATGATCGCCCACTCGCCGTCGTCGAGGCCCTCGACCATCCAGAGCTCCCAGAGGGGGCGGTGGCGGTCGAGCTGCTGCCCCATGACACGACCGATGAGGCGGCGGAGCTCTGCGTCGCCGCCCGGGGCGGGCAGTGCCGTGTGGCGGACGTGGTACTCGAGGTTGAAGTGGGGGTCGTCCACCCAGACCGGTCGTCCCAGGTTGAGGGGCACGAACTGCACGACTTTGCGGTACTTCTCGACGAGGGCGAGCTTGCCTTCGATCATCGACAGGAGGTCCTCGTAGCGCGGTGCCGGGCCCTCGAAGATCAGGGTCGAGGCGATGTGCATGTGCGTGACGCTGTCCTCGACATGAAGAAACGTCGCATCAAGAGGGCTCAACCGCTCCACGGACCATCGACTCCTCGTCGTCCAGGCCAGCTCCGGCCGAGCACCACGGTACAGTTCGCAACAGATGGCCTCATCGCAGACGACGAACGGGAGCGGGCAGGGCGGTGCGGGTCACGGGGCGGAGCCGCTGAAGCGCCCGCACCCGTTGCTCGTCGCCAGCGAGGCGCCCCGTGCCGTCGCCGAGCTCGCCTGGTTCGGCGCCTCCCGCCGCCTGCTGGCGCGGGCGCCCCGCGGGGACGGACACCCCGTCCTCGTGCTCCCCGGCTTGATGGCGAGCGACCTCTCCACCGGGCCGATGCGTTCGTTCCTGCGGAGCCTCGGCTACGACGTCGTGGGTTTCCAGCTCGGGCGCAACCTGCCGACGCCGGAGCTCATCGAGCGCCTGCGCGAGCGCCTCTCCGACCTGCGTATGAGCGACGGCCGCGCCATGAGCATCATCGGCTGGAGCCTCGGCGGCATCTATGCCCGCCAGATCGCCCGTGAGGCGCCCGACTGGGTGCGCCTCGTCGTGACGCTCGGGAGCCCGTTTCGGCGCGTGGCCGGCGAGGAGAGCGTGGCAGCTCCCCTCATGCGGGCGATGTCGTCCCGCCGCCGCCTCACGCGGCCACGCTTCCCGGCCGGGGACACGCCGCTCCCGGTGCCCTCGACGTCGATCTTCTCGCGGTCCGACGGCATCGTCCCCTGGCGCGCCTGCCTCGACACCGTTGGCGGCCCGCACGAGACGCTCGAAGTCACCGGCAGCCACTGTGGACTCGGTCATCACCCGGCGGCGCTCTGGGCGATCGGCGACCGCCTGGCCCAGCCGGCCGGCCAGTGGAGGCCGATGGAGGTTCCGCCGACGCTGCGCCCCCTCCTTCGCACCCACCCGGGAGCCTGAGGCGCCGGACGATCCTCAGTCACCGGCGGGCGGGCCCTCCAGCAACCGGCGAGGGTGCCGCCCGTCCACGTAGCCCGTGAAGGGCGAGGCGATGTTGTAGCCGAGCAGCTCCTGCAGCCTCGGCTCGAGCTGGCGCACGATCGTGGCGGGCACGGCGAGGACGTGGTTCTCGACGGGGCGGAGCCAGGCGGCGCTGTAGTGGAGGATGACGCCGAGGCGGTCGTCCTCCGTGCGGTTGGCGCCGCCGCCGTGCCAGAGGCTGCCGAGGAAGAAGAGGGCGCTTCCCGCCCTCAGCGCCGGCGCCACCGTCGCCTCTTCTGCACCCGGGCGACGGTCCACCCAACGGTGGCTGCCGGGCACGATGCGGGTGGCGCCGTTGTCGGCGGTGAAGTCCACGAGCGGCAGCATGATGTTCACGACGAGCTCGGCGTGCGGGCGGGCGATCGGGTACGTGGCGTCGTCGGGATGGAGCGCCTGGGCGGGGTTGCCGGGACCGATGCAGATGCCGACGGGCGCGCTCAGCTGGTACTCGCCGAGCACCGCGTCGAGCACGCCGAGCACGAGGGGATGCACGGCGGCGGCGTCGAATGCTCGCGTCTTGGCAAAGAGCGCGTACACCCGCCGCGTCTGGTGGCCCTCGAAGTCGTTGCGCCCGTAGGGCGTCGACTGCAGGATCCCGTCGAGATCGGCGCCGGCGTCCGCCACCTGCCCAGCCGACAAGAAACCCTCCACGATCCCGTACCCGTCCGCCGCCAGATCCGCCAGGAGGTGCTCGAGGAGGGCGGCGTCATCGCTCACGACGGTCACGAGGGCTCCTCCTTCGCGATGGGGTCGCCGAGGCGGACGCTCCCGCCCTCGACGATGCGGCAGTTCACGCCGCGCATGCGCAGCGCCCGCCCCGCCGGGGCGTTCACGAAGCGCATCGCCTCGGCCCCGAAGCGCGCCACGAACTTCACGCACCCGGTGTGCGGCTTGGCGCTGATCTCGAGCACGGCCGAGCCGAGGCGCACCCGTGTGCCGGGTGGGAGGTTCGAGACGCTCACGTCGAAGTCGACGAAGATCTGGTCGCCGGCGAGCTTCCAGCGCTCGCCATTGCCGAGGGAGAGGAGATCGGCGACCCGGGCGTTCATCATGGTGACCTGGGCCTCGGGGTCGGCCGAGTGGTCGGGCATGCTGCTCGACCCCCGCAGGCGCCAGTTGTCGCCCACGACGCCCTCGGCGACGTCGAGGAGGAGCTCGGGCGGCGTCTCCCGCTCGTCGACCGCCGGCCGCCGCACGAGCAGCTGCACGACCCCGCGCTCGGAGGGCGATCGCCGGATCTCCTCGATACCGGCCTCCAGCTGCGCGACGGTGATGTGCTCGGTTGCAGTCGTGTGCTCGATCCCTCCATCATGCCGCAGGAGTCACTGCGGAGCCGCAGCGCCACGATGCAGGCTTTTGCAGGGGGCCGCCAATTAGCATTCGTCCCATGGCCCGGGGCGAGAACCAGTACGAGGCGTTGGTGCTGCACTCGACTGACATCGCCATGGTGTTCGCCAGCGACGGCACCATCCGTTACGTGACACCGTCGATGGAGGCGGTTTCGGGCTACCGCGCCGACGAGCTCGTGGGCACGCAGGGGTTCGACTTCGTGCACCCGGAGGACTTGGCGGCCGACCTCGAGGCAGTCGAGACGGCCATCGCCGTGGGCGGCTCCATCACGCGGGAGTGGAGGTTGTGCCTGGCCGACGGCAGCTGGGCCTGGTACGAGTTCACGCTGACGGACCTCTCGGAGGAACCAGCCATCCGGGGCATCGTCGGCCACTTCCGCGACGTCACGGCCCGCCACTCGGCCGACGCCGCCCGCCGCCAGAGCGAGCTGGCCTTCACAAAGACCGTCGAGCTGGCGAGCGACGCCATCTTGGCGATCGGGCCGGACGACCGCATCACCGCCTGGAACCCGGCGGCGTCCGAGCTCTTCGGCTGGTCTGCGCAGGAAGCGCTCGGCGCCGAGGTCGCCAACCTCCTCGTGCCTCCCGAGGAGCGCGAGCGCTACCGCCGCCGGCTCCGGCGCACGCTCGAGGAGGAGCTTCCCACCTTGCTGGAGCGCCCCCTCGAGATGGTCGGCATGGACCGCAGCGGACGCACCTTCGCCGTCGAGGTGACGGTCGTGCAGTTCGAGCTGGGCGGGCGCTGGCAGCTGCAAGCCCTCGTGCGCGACATCGACGCCCGCAAGGACACCGAGGCCCGTCTCGCCGGCCATGGCTTCACCGACCCGCTCACGAAGCTGCCGAATCGGGCCCTGCTGCACGACCGCCTCGCTCTTGCCCTCTCGAGGCTGGCGCGGCGGCCCACGAGGCTGGCGCTCATGCTGCTCGCCCTCGACGGCGGCCAGACCGAGACCGACGGCCAGACGGAGACCGACGGCCAGACGGAGACCGAACGCCTGCCGGAGGGGACGCGGGACGAGCTCATCCGGGCCCTCGGGCGGCGGCTCGCCGTCGCCATCCGAGCCAGCGACACCGTGGCGCGCTACGCGGACGAGCAGTTCGTCATCGTGGCGGAGGATCTCAGCACCGTTGCAGACGCCGAGATCATCGCCGCCCGCGTGCTCGAGACGATCTCGGCGCCGTTGTCGCTTGCGGGCAGGGAGATGCATCCGAGCGTCAGCATCGGGATGGCCTGGGCCGCCACCAGCAACACGGCCGCCGCCGACCTCCTGCGCGCCGCTTACGACGCCATGGAGCGGGCGCGCGGCGAGGGCGGGGGCCGATTCGCCACCTGAGCCCGCCCGCAGGCGCCGTCGCGGCGGCGCTGCTCGCGCCGCAGGGCGGTGCTGGGTGGACTAGACAGAGGAGCGCCCCGCTAAGAAGGAAGCCGCTATGACCCAGATCGAGCCGGCCCTCAGGTACCCCGACATCAGTGCGCAGGCCTTTGCTCACCCCGGAGACCGAGCAGCCCAGGCCGCCCTGCACGCCGTGCCCATGCTGGACAAGGTCATCAAGAAGCTCTCCGAGATGCAGTACGAGAACCACCTCCGCCAGATGCTGCTCGGCACGGCCGTCCGCCTCGGCGAGGATCAGATGCCGTCGGCCTGGGCGATCCAGCGACAGTGCGCCAACACGCTCGACATCGAACGCTGCCCCGCCTTGTACGTGACCCAGCAGGCGATCGGGCAGGCCGTCACGATCGGCACGCACGAGCCGGTCACCCTCGTCATGTCCGGTCTCATCTCCGGTTTCGAGGAGGACGAGCTGCGCTCGGTCCTCGCCCACGAGATGGGGCACGTGCTCGCCGACCACGTCGGGCTCACCACGACGCTGCAGCTCACCCGGGCCATCCTCCACACGGTCTTCCGCGGCCAGTTCCTCGCCGCCCTGCCGCTGCGGGCGCTCTACTACGCCCTCCTCGAATGGGCGCGCATGGCCGAGCTGACAGCCGACCGGGCGAGCGCCCTCGTCACGGGTGACCCCCTGCTCCCCTGCCGCACCCTCATGCGGGTCGCCGGCGGCCCCGTGAAGGACCTCAATCTCGACGCCTTCATCCGCCAGGCCACCGAGTACGCCGAGGAGCCGAACCCCTTCACGCGCTACCGGCGTTTCTGGACCGAGATCGGCGTCACCCATCCCTTCCCCGTCCGCCGTGTGCGGGAGCTGATCGCCTGGGTCTCCTCCGGCGACTACGACCGCATCCGCTCCGGCGCCTACGTCCGCCGCGGCCAGGAGCCGCCGCCCTCGGCCGAGTTCGATGCCGCCTTCGCCCACTACAAGCAGCGCTTCTCGACGATCGTCGAGCACGCCGGCAGCGGCGTGGCGACGGCTTTCGACAAGGTCACGAGCTGGCTCGACGCCCGCGGCAACAACGGCGGCGGCCCGGTCGACGGCGACGATGACGATGACGACGAGGGTTTCGACGCTGACCTCTGAGCCATGAGCACACGACGTCCCGCCCCCGAGCCCGGGCGTGGCACCGCCGTCGTCACGGGTGCCTCCGGCGGCATCGGTGCCGCCACCGCCCGCGCCCTCGCTGCCGCCGGCTTCGCCCTCGTGCTGGGGGCCCGGCGCCTGGACGCCCTGCAGGCGCTCGCCGCCGAGCTCGGCGCATCGGCACGGGCGCTGCCCCTCGACGTGACGTCACCCGAGTCCGTCGCCGCCTTCTGTGACGACGTCGGCGACTGCCGGCTCCTCGTCAACAACGCCGGCGGCGCCCTCGGCCTCGACCCGATCGCCGACGCCGACGAAACCAAGTGGCAGCAGATGTACGACTCGAACGTCCTCGGGACCCTGCGCATGACAAAGGCGCTCCTGCCGCGCCTCATCGCCTCCGGCGACGGCCACGTCGTCAACGTCGGCTCCGTCGCCGCCTTCGAGCCCTACGTGGGCGGCTCCGGGTACAACGCCGCCAAGGCGGCCGTGCGCGCCTTCAGCGACGTCCTTCGCATGGAGCTGCTCGGCCAGCCGGTGCGGGTGAGCGAGATCGACCCCGGCATGGTGCAGACGGACTTCTCCCTCGTGCGCTTCGATGGTGACGCCGCCAGGGCCGACGCCGTCTATCGCGGCACCACCCCGCTCACGGCTGAGGACATCGCCGACTGCATCATGTTCATCGTCACACGTCCGAGCCACGTCGACATCGACCAGCTCGTCATCCGGCCGCGCGACCAGGCCCGCGTGCATCTCGTCCATCGCTCCCCCGCCTGAGGGAGGCCGGCCGCACCGGCCGGACCGGCCGGACCTGCGGCGAAGCCGGCCGGCGGCTAGCGGAGCCCGGGGACGATGTCGTCGAGGTCGAAGCTGACCGGCCGCTCGAGCTGCTCGAAGGTGCAGGACTCCGGCGTGCGGTCCGGTCGCCAGCGCGAGAACTGCGCCGTGTGGCGGAAACGTGTGCCCTCCATGTGGTCGTAACGGACTTCGACCACGCGCTCGGGCCGCAGCGGGGTGAAGGAGAGATCCTTGCCGGCGTTCCAGCGCGAGGTCTCCCCGGAACGCGGCGTCCTGCTCGCCTCCGGCACCTCGGCCCAGTTCCACGGGTGCTCGCCAAACGTCGTGACCCACGGTTGCAGCTCCTCGTAGAGCTCGTGGCGGCGCTCCATCGGGAAGGCTCCGATGACGCCCACGGAGGCAAGGGTGCCCGCCTCGTTGTAGAGACCGAGCAGGAGGGAGCCGATCGCCGCCGGGCCCGACTTGTGCAGCCGGTAGCCAGCGACGACGCAATCGGCCGTCCGCTCGTGCTTGATCTTGAACATGACACGCTTGTCGGGCTGGTAGGTGCCCTCGAGCGGCTTGGCCACGATGCCGTCGAGGCCGGCGCCCTCGAAGTCGGCGAACCAGCGCAGCGCCAGCTCGCGGTCGGTCGTGGCGGGCGTGACGTGCACGGGCGGCCGGGCGGTGGCCAGCGCCGCCTGCAGGAGCTCACGGCGGCGGACGAACGGCGTGCCCATGAGGTCGTCGTCGCCGAGGGCGAGCAGGTCGAAGGCGACGAAGGATGCCGGCGTCTGCACGGCGAGCAGGTTCACCCGCGAGTCGGCCGGGTGGATGCGCTGTTGCAGCGCCTCGAAGTCGAGCCCGTCGCCGGTGGCGATGACGATCTCGCCGTCGACCACACAACGCGCCGGCAACTCGGTCTTGAAGGCGGCCACGAGCTCGGGGAAGTAGCGGGTCATGGGCCGCTCGTTGCGGCTGCCGATCTCGATCTCGTCCCGGTCGCGAAACACGATGGCTCGAAACCCGTCCCACTTCGGCTCGAACGACCCGCCGGCGGGCACGCCCGACACCGACTTGGCGAGCATGGGTGAGACGGGCGGCATGACGGGCAGCTGCATGTCGCCCATTCTGACTGCTAGACCGGCGCCTCCGTCGCGAAGAGGCCGTGGATGCGCCGGGTCGTTCGCCACTCGACGTAGAAGGCCAGGAAGGGAAGGAAGCCGGCGCACACGACGGCTACGAGCTGTCCGACCGTGAAGCGGGCGCGCCGCGCCAGGTCGGCTGCGCTCAGCAGGTAGACGATGTAGAGGAGGCCGTGCACGACGGACACGACGTTGGCCATGGCCGGCCTGTGCCCCACGTACTGCAGCGGCATGGCGACGCCGACGAGGACGAGGAGCATGACGCCGACGACGATGGACATGACCTGGTAACGGCGCAATGCCTGTTGCAGGTCCGGAGGGATGCCGGCCGTCACCGTTTCTGGCGCCCAGTGTGGAGGCTGGCGAGGTAGCGGTTGTAGGCGGCCAGCTCGGGGTCGGACTCGTCGTAGGGGTCCCAGTCGAGCGGTGGGACCGGCCCGTCGGCCGCCGTCGGCGGCACGGGATCGGCCGGCGTCGCCACGGCCGCCGGCTCGCGCCGATCGGCCGCCTCGGCGGCCTCCGCCTCGGCCGTGGCGGCCTTGGCCTCGGCCCGCTCGGCTACCTCCTCGTGCACGAGCTTCCACCACATCCAGGTGGCATAGCCAGCAAAGAACGGCCATTCGAAGGTGTAGGCCCAGCTCAGCACGTTGCCGTGCAGAGCGCGGCTCAACTGCCAGAAACCGAGGGTGAGAAAGAGGGGGACGGCGACGACCAACGCCACGTGCAGCGTGATCGCCCGGCGCGACCACCAGCCGCTGTTCATGTCACAAGGCTAGGCCGGGCCGGCCGCGGGCGGTAACCCGCCATGGCGGCCGCCCTCAGCCGGCGATGTCGGCGACGCGCTGGTCGAAGGTGGCGATGAGATGGCGGGCGGCTCGCGCCTCGTCCACGCGGCCCACCGGGCTCGTGCGGGGCGCCGCCTTGGCTTGCTCGGCCGACCCGGTCGCCCGCGCCTCGTTGGCGATGAACTCGAGCGCCTCGGCGAGGGCGGCCACCGTCTGCGGGCTCTCCGTCTCGGTCGGCTCGATCATGAGGGCCTCGTGCACGATGAGCGGGAAGTACACCGTAGGGGCGTGGAAGCCGAGCTCGAGGAGGTGCTTGGCGACGTCGAGGGCGCGCAGGCCGGTCTCCTTCTCGAGGGCCTCGGCCGACAGGACGCACTCGTGCATGACGGGCCGGTCGAAGGGGATCTCGTAGACGCCGCGCAAGCGCTCCTTTATCCAGTTGGCGTTGAGAACGGCGACCTCCGCTACGCGGCGGAGGCCATCGGCCCCGTTGAGGCGGAGGTAGGCCCAGGCGCGCAGCAGCACGAGGGCATTGCCGTGCCAGGAGTGCAACCGTCCGATCGAGCGGGCCGGCGTGGCGTAGCCGAAGGTGCCGTCGTCGAGGCGGGCGGGCTTCGGGCCGGGCAGGAACTCGGTCAAGGCCTCGCTCACCGCCACCGGCCCGGCGCCGGGCCCACCGCCCCCGTGGGGCGTCGCGAAGGTCTTGTGCACGTTGAGGTGGACGATGTCGAAGCCCATGTCGCCCGGCCGCACGACGCCCAAGATGGCGTTCAAGTTGGCGCCGTCGTAGTACATGAGGCCGCCGACGTCGTGCACGGCGGCGGTGACCTCGACGATGTTCTCCTCGAAGAGGCCGAGCGTGTTCGGGTTCGTCAGCATCATGCCGGCGACGTCGGTGCCGAGCACCTGGCGGAGGTGGTCGATGTCCACTCCCCCCCGCGCGTTCGTCCCGACGGTCGTGACCTCGTAGCCCGAGAGGGCGACGGAGGCCGGATTCGTGCCGTGGGCCGAGTCCGGGATGATGACGCGGTTGCGGTGCTCGCCGTGGGCGTCGTGATAGGCGTGCATGAGGAGGAGGCCGGTCAGCTCGCCGGCGGCGCCGGCGGCCGGCTGCAAGGTGGCCTCCGCCATGCCCGTGATGGCACAGAGCGCCTCCTCGAGCTCGACGAGCACCTCGAGCCAACCCTGGATGGCCGAGGGCGGCGAACCGGGGTGCACGTCGGCGAAGCCGGGCATGGCGGCAGCGACGTCGCACGACTTCGGGTTGTACTTCATCGTGCAGGACCCGAGCGGGTAGGCGCCCAGGTCGACGGAGTACTGGCGGTGCGTGAGGCGCGTGAAGTGGGCGACGAGGTCGCGCTCGGCCACCTCGGGCAGCTGCACGGCCTCCGTCGCCCGGAAGCGCTCGGGCACGAGCTCGGCGACCGACCACTCCGGCAGGCCGTTCGTGCGGAACGAGGCCGACCGCCGGCCGGGCTCTGACATCTCGAAGAGCGAGGGCTCCGTCCCCCTCCCCATGAGGGGGGCGCTCGACGCCCGACCGCCGGGGGCGCTCATCGCACGGCCTTGTCGAATACCGCCACGAAGGCGTCGATCTCGGACTTCGTGCGCCGTTCCGTCGTCGCCACGAGGAGGGAGCCGGCGTAGCTCGTGCCGGCGAAGCCCTCGTCCACCACCGTTCCAGCCAAGAAACCCTCCTCCAGCAACCGCTCGATCAACAACGCCGGCTCGAGGGGCGTCCGCACGGCGAACTCGCGCAGCACCGGTGCTGTCGCAGCCGGCGTGACGCCGTCGAGGCCGAGCAGGGACTCCCTGCAGTAGCGGGCGGCCCGCGCCGAGCGGGTGGCCACCTCGACGAGACCGGCCGTGCCCAGCCAGCCGAGCTGGATGGCAGCCGTCACGGCCATCAGGGTCTGGTTCGTGCAGACGTTGGAGGAGGCTCGCTCGCGGCGGATGTCCTGCTCGCGCGTGCGGAGGGTCGTCACGTAGGCGGTGCGGCCCTCGACGTCGACCGTCTCGCCCACGAGGCGCCCGGGGAGGCGGCGGACCTCGGCGAGGCGGCAGGCGAAGAGGCCGAGGTACGGGCCGCCGAAGCTGAGCCGCGTCCCGAAGGCCTGCCCCTCGCCGACGACGATGTCGGCGCCGAGCGACCCCGGCGTCTTCAGCACGCCGGCGGCGACCGGGTCGAAGCACACGACGAGCTGGGCACCGAGACGGTCGGCTGTCTGGCGGGCTGCGGAGAGATCCTCGAGGCAACCGAGGTAGTTCGGCGTGGCGACCACGACGGCGCCCACGCGGTCGGCCGTGGCGGCGCTGGCGTGCTCCCAGTCCGTGACGCCGTCGAGGAGGGGGACGCCGGCGATCTCGTGACCGGGCCCGCGGGAGAACGTCTGCAGCTGTGCCCGCCAGCGCGGGTTGACGCCGTCGGAGCAGAGCACGCTCGAGTGCCCCGTGTCGGCCACCGCCATGTTGACACCCTCCACGAGGGAGGCGGCCCCGTCGTAGAGGGAGGCGTTGGCGATCTCGAGGCCCGTGAGGCGAGCGATCATCGTCTGGTACTCGAAGAGTGCCTGCAGGACGCCTTGGGCGACCTCGGGCTGATACGGCGTGTAGGCCGTCACGAACTCCGAGCGGGAGGCGAGGGCGCCCACGACCGCCGGGATCTCGTGGTCGTAGGCCCCGGCGCCCGCGAAGCAGACGAGCTGGCGGCTGGCCGGTCGGTTTCGCCCGGCCAGGTCCTCGAGACGGTCACGCACGTCGGCCTCGCTCCAGTGCTCCGGGAGATCGAGGCCGCCGGCGAGGCGGATGGCCGCCGGCACGACGGAGAAGAGGTCGTCGAGGCTCGAGAGGCCGAGGAAGGCGAGCATCTCGGCGATCTCGGAGTCGGTGTGGGGTACGAAGGGCGCCGTCATGACGGCTCCGAAGTGGTGGCGAGCTTCTGGAACGGGGGTTTCACGACCTCGGCCGGCACGGCGCTTCCTCGGATGTCGATCTCCACCATCTGTCCCTCCGTCGTCGCCGGCGGGAGGAAGGCGAGGGCGATGCCCCGCTCGAGCACCGGCGAGTAGTTGCCGCTCGTGACTTCGCCGCCCGTCGTCTCGGTGACCCGCACCGGGTCGCCCGCCCGGGGTGGCCGGCGACCGGCGGTGAGGAGCCCCTTCAGCAGCCGGCGCGGTCCGGCCGCCCGCTCGGCCTCGAGGGGCGCCCTCCCCCGGAAGGGCCCCTTGTTCCAGCCCACGACCCATCCGAGACCGGCCTGCAACGACGTGATGCCGGGGCCGAGCTCGTGGCCGTGCAGCGGGAGCCCCGACTCGAGGCGAAGGGTGTCGCGGGCGCCGAGGCCAGCCGGCTGCGCACCCGTGCCGAGGACGGCCCGCCAGAACTCGGGGGCGACGTCGGCTGGCACGGCGACCTCGATGCCGTCCTCGCCCGTGTAGCCGGTTCCGGCGGCGACGCATTCGACGCCGCCCCAGCGAAACGTCGTCACGTGGAAGTGACCGACGGCGGCCGCCTCCGGCGCCACTGAGGCGACGAGGGAACGCGCCGCCGGCCCCTGCACGGCGATGATGGCGCGCTCGTGGGTGACGTCGTCGCCGCCGATGGCGGCGCGCACGCGGGCGGTGTTGGAGGCGTTCGGCATGACGTCGAAGCGCTCCGGCGACACCCACCACACGATGATGTCGTCCAGGACGGAGGCGTCGTCGGGATCGAGCAGGTGCGTGTACTGCGCCCGGCCGGGACCCACCTTCATGAGGTCGTTCGTCAGGTTGGACTGCAGGAGCTCGAGGGCACCGTCGCTCACGATGCGCACGGTGCCGAGATGGCTGACGTCGAAGATGGCAGCCTTCGTTCGGCAGGCCATGTGCTCGGCGATCGTGCCGCTCGGGTATTGCAGCGGCATCTCCCACCCGCCGAAGTCGACGAGGCGGGCGCCGAGGGCCTCGTGCTCGGCTCGAAGGGGGGAATTCCGCAGGGGTGTGTCGTTGGTGGAGCCGGGTGTTTCAGCCGTGTCGCTCACCTGGCCAATCTAGGACTGTACGAATCACCCGGCCAGTCTCGGGGTGGAATCCAAGTGGTATTTGTCGATGAGCGCCACGATGTCGCGGCGGTAGAGCATCTTCACCTGCACGTCGGGATACAGCTCGGTGAGCTGGCGCACCTTGCGGTTCTTCGCCGTGACGAGATCCTGGCGGAGGGTCGTGAGCTCGAGGAAGATGCCGTGCTCGGGAAGGTAGAAGTCGGGACGGAAGGCCTGCAGGGGCGAGCCGTCGGGCCGCCAGGCGAGCACGAACTCGACGGGCTCGTACTCCCAGGCGACTTCGTAGAAGTCGAGGAGCTCGGCGAAGAGGCGTTCGGTCTCGTGGGCGAAGCGGACCGCCGGCACCTTCTGCGGCGTGGCGAGAAACGTCGCCGCGCCCCACCGGCGATCGTGCCGGTGGGGGCCCAAGCGAAGCGGGTGCCGAGCGATCGTGCGCCCCCTAGGCCAGGTTCGCCGGGCGGGCTGCCGGTGCCGACGAGTGCCCGGGTGGGCCGGAGGAGGCGGCCGAGCCAGTCGTGGGCTCAGCCGCCGAGCCGGCGCCGACGATCTGGACGATCGCAGAGTCCACGTCGCCCTTCACACCGGACAGCGCCACGACGTTGAAGACGCGCTGGCCGCCCCGCAACAGGTCGAGGAGCTCCTCGTCGTTGCGGGCGAGCACGGAGCCGGCGGCGCCGAGCACGAGGCTGGCGCTGGCGAGGTCGTCGCCCGACTCGCGCAGGAAGTCGATCGCCTTGCGCGCCCGCTGCAAGGTGACGCCGGCGTCGAGGAGCTGCTTGATGATGCGCAGCTCGACGACGTCCTGGTAGGAGTAGAGCCGCTGCGTGCCGCTCCCCTTCGCCTGCTCGAGCGAGGGCGACTTGAGGCCGGTGCGATCCCAGTGATCGAGCTGACGGTAGGTGATGCCGACGATCTTGCAGACCTGCGGACCGCGGTAACCCTGTTGCGCCATCTGCTGCCCCTGTCGTTTGAACCGCAGCCCGGACCGCAGCCCGGACGACAGCAACGTAACTACACGATCGTCATCCACGCTACGGGGCGCCCGGCTCCACGTCAACCACCACTTGAGGGCTGCACTGGCTCCCCCCGCCTCTCGACATCAACCACAGCTCAACCCCGCTCGGCCGCTCGCCGGCGACGCGAGGGTCGGAGCGAGCATCACGAGCGCACTCAGAGGACCGAGCTCGCCGGCAGACGTGGAGGACGTGCAGGGCGGCATCGATGGTGGGCCAGGTGAGGTCCCGGTTTGGGACCGAACCGGCGCACGATCGATGCAAGCAGCAGCTACGGAGCGAAGTCCTCCGGCGTGATCGTGTCGAGGAACTTCTGGAACTCGTCCACGAGCTCCTCAGGCGTACCGGCCTCGCTGACGTCGTCGTCGTCCGGCTCGACGACGAGCCCCTCGGCGTCCATCAACTCGTCGGCCACGTAGAGGGGCGAGTGGGTGCGGGCGGCAAGGGCGATCCCGTCCGAGGGCCGGCAGGAGACGGTGACGTCCCGCTCCCCGGCACGGATCTGCAGCTCGGCGTAGAAGGTCGACTCCCGCAGCTCGGTGACGACGACACGCAGCAGGCGAGCCCCCAGGGAGTCGAGCAGGACGCTCATGAGGTCATGGGTCATG